>Ga0129342_1000154_pt1 | contig 25928 bp, 21 predicted proteins | sample CPBDNA_5_FD_94426 | JGI IMG/M metagenome (GOLD analysis project Ga0129342, IMG submission 94426) | Freshwater to marine salinity gradient microbial communities from Chesapeake Bay, USA - CPBay_Sum_15_0.2_DNA | ecosystem: Environmental > Aquatic > Marine > Coastal | place: USA: Chesapeake Bay...
CATTGCTAAGTGTCCAAGTCTTTGGTCGTGAACTCTATGAATTTCAATCCTCACAAAAGGACTTACTAATTTAAAAACGCAGAGTGCAGCTATCGCAAATGGCAGAAGGAAGAGTTTGGGGATGATGCCGAAGCTGGCGTATTTTTGAAATCGAGTTGGGAGTTTGGATTTAAAATTCACTTGTGAAAGTTTAGTTTGAGTGGGCTAGGTCGCGGGGTGCAAGAGTGTGCATGGTGATGGCGGTTGGCAGAATGTGGGGTGGTTGGTGGCGGGGTGGTGGATGATTTAGTATGTAGGCATAGCCCGACTTGCCGATTGGTAAGCGATCATCGGGGGAAGTAAAACCGAAACAAAAGTTGCGGTTCATCACCCGAAAGGTCCAGCTAGTTACACATGTTTAATATGTTGTTTGCCGCAGGTTCAGAAAAAGAAAATTTCGTTGACGTTGTAATCCCGTCGTGGGGTTGGCCGATGTTGCTGATCGTTATCGCTGGCGCACTGATGATCGATTTGTTGGTGTTTCATCGCAAGGCCCATGTCATCGGTATTCGCGAGGCGGCTTTAGAGAGTGCGATTTGGATTGGGCTTGGTCTTGCATTCACCGGCGTAATCGCTTGGATGTTTGCTGACCAAGGCAAGGGCGCGTCGTCGGCAATCGAATATCTCTCGGGTTATTTGATCGAAAAGAGTCTCTCGGTCGACAACGTTTTCGTTTGGGCGATGATTTTTGCTCACTTCAAGGTGCCACGTGAATATCAACATCGCACACTGTTTTGGGGAATTTTCGGCGCGCTCGTTTTGCGATTCGTGTTCATCATCGTCGGCGTCGCAGTAATCACACGGTTTCAATTCTTGTTGCTGGTTTTCGGAGTGTTCCTCATCTACACAGGCATAAAAATATTCAAAGGGGGCGATCATGATGGCGATCCATCAGAGATGCGCACGATGAAAATATTTAGGCGATTCGTGCCTTCGGTTGACCATTATGACGGGCAAAAAATGTTCACCCGTGTAAATGGCGTTCGAATGGCGACACCACTACTAGCAGTCTTGGTAGTCATTGAAGTTTCTGACGTGATCTTTGCAGTCGACTCAGTGCCAGCAGTTCTGGCAGTCAGCCGTGAGCAATTCATTGTGTTTGCGTCGAATGCGTTTGCGATTCTCGGGTTGCGCGCACTGTACTTCTTGCTCGCCGATATGCGCGAGCGGTTCGTCTATATGCCGCACACAATTTCGTTGTTGTTGATTTATGTCGGCATCAAAATGTCAATCGCTATTTGGTATCACATCCCAGTACCAATTTCGTTGGGCATAATCATCACGGTTCTGACCGTCGGCATCGTGGCCTCGATCATGAAAGACCGCAGCAAAAAGGCTTAAATAACACCGATGAACTAGCCTTCGCTCGTGGCGATTGCGGATACAGACATTGAGCGACTACGAGAATCAGTGTCGATAGTTGACACGATTCAGGGCTATGTGCAGTTGCGTCGCGTTGGTCGAAACTGGGTCGGGCTCTGTCCGTTTCATGCCGAGAAATCAGGTTCGTTTAATGTTCGCGAGGAAACTCGTCGCTACAAATGTTTCGGCTGTGGAGCATCGGGGGACGTTTTCAAATTCATTCAAGAAATCGAACACCTCGACTTTGTCGGCGCCATCGAACACATTGCGGGCAAGGCGGGCTATCAGCTGACTTATACGTCGGGCGGCCAAACCAAAGACAGACAACGCTCGAAAAAACTGACCGAAATTATGTCGCAGGCTGTTGAGTGGTATCACGACCGGCTTTTGACCGCACCTGATGCGCGCGTCGCCCGCGATTATCTGCGCGAGCGCGGCCTGTCGGGCGACATTGCCCGCGAGTTCAAACTCGGTTGGGCGCCAGACGATTGGGACGCATTGTCGCGCGACCTCGGTGTATCGATCGACTTATTGCGTGAAACAGGTTTGGGTTTCATCAATAAGCGCGGCAAAGCACAAGATTCGTTCAGGGCACGCGTGATGTTTCCGATTTTTCGCGATTCGGGTGAGCCAGTCGCTTTTGGTGGACGAATTTTGCCCGGCAGCAAAGATCCTGCGAAATATAAAAACTCTCCCGAGACGGCAATTTATGCCAAGAGCAAAACCCTTTATGGTTTGAATTGGGCGAAAGCCGAAATCGTGACGGCTGACGAGGTGATCGTTTGCGAAGGCTATACAGATGTGATCGGTTTTCATCGCAGTGGCGTGCGAAGAGCCGTAGCAACTTGCGGCACTGCACTGACCGAAGACCATGTTCGGCTCTTGAAGCGTTTCGCAAAGAAAGTCGTCTTGGCATTCGATGCCGATAGTGCAGGGCAGGGTGCAGCGGCGCGTTTTTATGAATGGGAGCAGCGTTACAAAGTCGAAGTCGGCGTCGCGCACTTTCCGCAAGGAAAAGACCCGGGTGATTTAGCCAATTCAGACCCCGGATCGTTGGCAAAAGCAGTCGCAAGCGCTCAGCCATTTCTAGGTTTTCGCTTGCAGCGAGTTATTGATGCAGGTTCAGTCGCATCGCCCGAGGCGAGATCGCGCACGGCTGAGCAAGCGATGTCTGTGATCAACGAACATCCTGATACGAATGTGCGAAAAATCTATGCGGGCCAAGTTGCAACGCATGTTGGCATACCGGTTGTCGACCTGGTGAAACTGGCCGAGCGCCGCACGCGAAACCCGTCGGTGACAATCTCGACGACGCCAACAAATCGGCTCAGCGAATCAGCCGAGTTTGTGGTGCTGGCATTGATGTTTTCGCATTGGGATGAAATCGCCGACTGGTTATCTGAAGCGCTCTTTTTAGATGACGTAAATCGTCGTGCCTACATCGCCGCGGGTTCAGCACTTGGCGATGTTTCAAAAGCACTTGAACTTGCCGACCCCGAAGCGCGCGAAGTTTTAGAGCGCGCAGCGGTTGCTGATGTTGAGTCGCAACCGGTCAGAGAAGCCTGGAATTTACTTGCCGCTGCGGTTCGCCGAGAGCTGACGCATCGAGTGACGGTCAGCGACCCAGAGCAAATTCAGATCGATCGTTCAGCGCGAATTTTGCTTGAGCAGTTGGATGTGCAAAATATGGCAGAATCTGCAGCAGAGCAACTACTCAGTTGGCTGAACATTCGGGTTGGGGAGCATGAGTGACAACATCGACGGCTAAAGACTCAATCGGGTCTGACTCGGTTCGCTTGTACTTGAGCGAAATCGGCCAAGTGCCATTGCTCACCGCTGACGAAGAAAAAGACTTGGGCAAGAAAATTAAAGCCGGTCTTGTTGCACAAGCAAAACTGAATTCTCTAGATGGTGATTTGAGTTTTGCTGAGCGTCGCAAACTGCAACGCACCGCAAAAGATGGTGAAAAAGCCAAAGACCACATGGTGCGGGCGAATCTGCGACTAGTTGTTTCAGTCGCCAGACGTTATGACAGAAAAGAATTGCAACTAGCCGACTTAATTCAAGAAGGCAACATCGGCTTGATGCATGCAGCCGACAAATACGACTATGAAAAAGGTTTTAAATTTTCGACTTACGCAACTTGGTGGATACGTCAGTCGATGACGAGAGCACTCGCCGATCAGGGGCGAAACATTCGCATACCGGGCCACATGATGGAAGTGGTTAATCGTGTGCAGCGTGCCGAACGAGATTTGACAGCCGAACTAGGGCGCATGCCAACACCCGAAGAAGTTGCACTGCGCAGCAGTTTGACGGTCGAAAAACTTCTTGACATTATGCAGTTGGCAATACCGACGACAAGTCTTGATGCGCCAGTGGGCTACAACACTGATGACCTAACGGTGGGCGACACGATTGCTGATAGCGACGAAAATGATCCGATTAGCTCGACTGAAAGATCGCAGTTGCGCGAAGCAGTCGAGAGAACACTCAAAGACCTGCCCGAGCGCGAGCAAGAAATAGTGGCGATGCGTTTTGGTATCGGTCAGTTTGATCGCATTTATACGCTCGAAGAAGTTGCCGAAAAAATGAGAGTGACACGCGAGCGCGTGAGGCAAATCGAGCAGAAAACTCTTGCCAGATTGCGTCACCCGCACAGCAACAACAATTTGCGTTCGTTCTTAGACGAAGAGTAACTATTTCGCCAGGTCGACTACTGGCTCCCATTTGCGTGAAGACCAAGAGTTGATCAGCGCCTGCTGAACGCTGACGACATCAACGGCCTCTTTGAAGCCGGGTGAATAGCGTTCGCCAGTAGTTAAGCAATTCATGAAGTTGAGGTCTTCGATTGCGACGAGATCTTCGAAGCCGATCGCATTAGCCATACCTGGTGCGAATGCACCGTGAAACGGAAATCGATCGCCACCGTAAATCGTTTTATAACCGGTGTTGACGCCATCTTCGCGTTTGTAGAACTGCAGTTCGTTCAGTTTTTCGAGGTTCCATGAAAGAGCGCCCTCGGTGCCGTAAACCTCGAATGCATTTTGACTTTCTGGGCCAACCATCGAGCGACTTGTTTCAAATGTGCCGGTCGCTCCGTTGTTGAATGTGCAAAGCATCGATGCGAAGTCTTCGTTTTCGACTTCGCCCTTCGGATCAGTGGCTTTTCCGCGACCGTAATGGCTGGCGGCACTAGTTGGTAGAGGTCGATGGGTGATCGTGTTGTTCTTCATTCCGGTGACTTCGGCAATGTCACCAACCAAGAAGTGGGCGAGAGAAACCGAGTGGCTGAGAATGTCGCTAGTGACGCCATAGCCAGCCTGTGCAAATTTGAATCGCCATGTGAGCAGACCGAGTTCGTCGCTGCCGTACATCGACAAGAAGCGACCGCGATAGTGGGTTACTCTGCCGATTGCTCCACTTGAGATCAATTCGCGTGCGTGAATCACGAGCGGTGACCACAGGTAGTTGTAACCCACACCAGTTGCTGTCGAATGTTTGGTTGCGATCTTGAACGCCTCGACAGTTTGTGCCGGTGTGCCACCGATTGGTTTCTCACTGAAAATTGCTTTACCTGCGGCCGCCGCAGCGGTGATCATCGGTACATGCAACATGTTGGGCGCAGTCACCCATACGGCGTCGACATCTTTTGCTGAAACTGCCTCTTCGAATCCTGGCACTGCACGAGCAAAGCCAAAATCGTTAACTGCACGATCGCGACGACTTTGTTCAACGTCGGCGCAGACAACAAGTTCGGGCTTAAATTTTGCATCAGGAAAAAGCGAAGCGATGCGCAATGCTGCACGACTGTGCGCTTGCCCCATCCACCCGAGACCTAACACTGCAATGCCGATTCGCTTTTTCATTTACTTCTCCGTTGATTGTGGTTATGAATTATTAACGCGACCGTTTGCTGATGTCATCGGTACACGAGGGTCTTGCTTTTGGGTTTTCCAAGCGTCGCGTATCCAGTGATGGCTTGGGTCGTCGCAGAAAGCCATTGTGCGATCTTGGGCAGGGCCCGCCAAAACATTTAGAAAGTACATCGGATACTCGGGAGCGGCGATTGACGGCCCGTGATAACCCGCAGGCAAAATGTAAACGTCACCGTCGCTCAGCGTGATTGTGTCGTCAACTTTTTTATCAACGGTGTACGCGTGAAAGTAGCCGCGACCTTCGGCATCACCGTGGTCTGAGTTTTGTTTGCCGATTCTGAAATAGTAAATCTCTTCATTCATGTTTGGGCACCCAGCGATGCCGTCATGGCGATGTGGCGGCCACGACGACCAGTTGCCGCCCGGCGTGAGAACTTCGCAAATGATGATTCGATCAGCAGCAGCAAACGAATCTGGTGTGGCGATGTTGTTTACTTGGCGAGTGGCAAACCCGGCACCGCGCGGTTCGACTGGCACTGAATTCGCCAGCCCGTGGTGAGGTGCAAATTCTTTTGTCGCAATAGCTGTGCAGACTGCAACTTCGCCCGACTCTGCTGCGAGCGAGAACTTCGCCCCGACTGGCGCGTAAAACCAGTCAGCAACAGCGGCGAAAACACCAGGTCGACCTGCGAGTTCGTATTTTTTATCGCGATGCTTAATTGTGACTGACATGCTCGACAGTGGCACAACGACTGCCTCTCGGTTGCCAAGATCAATTTCAACTTCTTTATTTATTGTCGAGAACGAATAAACGTCGATACCGCAGTATGTCCAACCCGCACGCTTAACGTCGAGCGCGAGTGGTTGGTTCGGTGCACTCAGTGATCCGTTAGGAAAATACCAATCTGATGTTGCAGACATGACTTAGGCGCCCGATACGTGAACGAGTCTCGCGGCTCGATCGACTGAACGTTCGACATCATTATCGAATGGATACAAAAGTGGCCGACCTGCAACCAAGCCGATCACATTTGGTATTTGCAACGCACCGCGCCACTCTTCGAATGTTGCGTCGAGATTTTCGCCTGGGTCACCACCGAGCAGAAGAATTGGAAGTGTCGTTGACTCGCGCAACGTTGTGTGGTTTGTCCATGACGGCAGTTTGAGCCAGGTGTAACTTGCCGATGAACCAAAACCTGCGGTGATTGAAACAATTTTGTCGAGCCGGTCAGTTGATTTGTCGAGCATCGGCATGCCGTTTGCATCTTTTTTATACGGCAGCGGTTCGACAAGACAGACGATTTTTCGTTCGGCAAGCAGACGCATTGCTTCGACGACATATTCAATTGTTCGGCCGACGCCAATGTCTGTGTCTTCAAAGCGCACCAACACTTTTCCGGCGTCAAGACCAAGTTCGGCAATGCTGTCAGCGTCATATGCCGTCACCGGGTCGTCGAGACCCCATGTCGTGCCGAGGTAGCCGCCGCGATTCATCGTGCCGAATACGAGTTTTGATTCGAGCGCGCCAAGCCAAGCCAATTCTTCGACGATGTCGGCGCTAGCCAGCACGCCATCAACATTTGGGTTGCTCAGACTGCGCACCAAGCGATCGAGCAATAAACGCCGATTAGCGATGATGTATTTTTCTGATCCGGCAGAAATTATGCCTCGCGCAGTGTGATCTGCTGCAACGATCAGCAGGCGACCATCTTTGCCAATTAGTTTTCGACGTTTTCGATTGACCAATGCTTTTCTAAATGACTCTGGGCTTTTAAGACGGGCCTGAATCAACTCGCTGTATTGCTTGTCGGTGAGCGAAGAAAGCATGATTTTTATAGCCTAAATTTTTTGCTGCTCGGCAATGAAGTCGCGCAATATCGGCTCGGTCGGCATGGCGTCAGCGCAAGTTAATTTGGTGGCGACATAGGCGCCAGCGGCGTTAGCAAATTCACCGATCTGTTGAACCGACCAACCGTGCAGCAACCCGTGGGCGAGTGCGCCACCAAACGCGTCGCCTGAACCCAAGCCGCATACGAGTTTGATTTTGCATGGGGCAATGCGAATTCGCTCGGTAGAAGTTGCCAGCATCACGCCTTCAGCGCCAAGTTTGACGATTGCTAGTTCTACGCCGTCAGTCAAAAGTTTGTCGGCGATCGCATTTGGGTCGGTTAGGCCGATCGCCATCTCACACTCGGTGCGATTGCCAACGACAACAGTGCAGTTGGCGATGGCTGCACGGGCGGCAGCACCGGCTTCTTGAATCGACGACCAAAAACTTGGTCGATAGTCGAGATCAATAATGGTGTGGCTCTTTCGGTTGCGTTGCGCCAACCATTTAAACGAAGACTTTGCCGTTTCGCCATAGGCGAGTGCACAACCACTCATCCAAAAAACAGCACAGTTATCGATCAGATCTTTTGGAATCGAATCTGAATTGATGGTTGTGTCTGGCGCATTTGGCTGTCGGTGAAAAATAAGTTTTGGATCTTCAGGTGGATCGAGCGCAGCAAGCACGACTGGCGTCAAGCCGTTTGATTCAGTTAAAACATATTTTGTGTCGACACCCCAACTGTCGAGCTTATTGACGATGTATTGGCCGAGCGGGTCACCGCCAACTTTTGTCAGCAAGACGGCGTGATTGCCAAGTTTCGCCGCGGCGACTGCCACATTGCTCGGGCTGCCACCGACACTTTTAGAAAATGTCTGTTCGCTTGCAAACGCCGCGCCGGCTTCAAGACCGTAGAGATCAACACTGACTCGACCAACTGCGACGATCGTGTTATTCATCAGCATGAGTTTACGCAGAGCGCTCAACTTTATTGTCATTGATTGGTTTCACCGAGTAGTTTGCGTGCATGCGAATTGCGGTTTTTGGCGCCGGCCGAATGGCCGAGATTCGAATTGAAGACATGGTTCTCGACTCTCGCATTACCGAGATTGCGGTCATAAACCGATCTCCACAACGAGCCGAGGCGTTGCAAGCAAGATTCGGTGTAAAAGTTTTGCCCGAAGAAAAATTCAAGCCTGAAGATTTTGATTCGTATGTGATAACGACCGGCACATCGCATCATGCGACCGCACTTGATTTAGTGATCGGGCCAAATCGAAAGATCTTTTGTGAAAAGCCAATTGCTCTTGAATTAGCTGAGACAGATCAGGTTTTGAAGCGACTGAGTGACTCGGGCGCCGAAATGCAAGTGGGTTTTCAACGACGGTTTGATCCGCCGATTGCTAAAGCCAAACAACTGATCGACGCCGGAAACGTTGGAACGTTGTATCACCTCAGATTTATGTCGAACGATATTGAACCATCATCGCGAGAGTTTCTTGCAGGTAGTGGCGGTATTTTTCGTGATTTACATGTACACGATTTTGATTTGGCTGAGTGGTTGTGTTCAGAACCAATCGCCGAGGTTTACGCGTCGCGTCGCGTGCGCGAATTTCAGCAGTATGCAGAGTTCGAAGATGGCGATGTTTCGCTTATTCATGCGATGACAAACTCTGGCGTGCAGATAAGCATTTCGGGCACACGTCACGACCCTCGTGGCCACGACGTCAGATTTGAAATTTTTGGATCAAAAGATTCGGTGAGTGCAGGTTTGGCGCCGCGCACACCGTTGAACTTGCTTGACCCGGGTATTGGGTTGAGTGACAAGCCGTACTCAGGTTTTGTAGACAGATTTCGAGAAGCGTTCAGACAAGAGACGAAGGCTTACATCGAATGGCTGGCCGGCAATCGACCGAATCCATGCAGCCCTGACTCGGCTCGCAGCGGAATTTGCATTGCGATTGCATGCGAGATCTCGGCGCGCGAAAAGCGTGTGGTTAAAGTTTCAGAGGTTCGGGGGTCGTGAGTCGACTGAAACTTGCGTTGATCGGGTTGGGTCGCATGGGTCGCGTGCACGCACTGGCACTGGCAAAATCAACGAAGATTGAAGTTGTAGCTGTTGCCGACCCATCGAGCCAGTCGATTGAGTTCGCCAAAAATACTTTCAAAGGTGCATCGACTTTTTCTGACTATCGGCAGGCGATGCAGCATGCTGGCGTAGAAGCATGTTTGATCGCATCGCCCACACCGTTGCACGCCGAGATGGTTCAACATGCTCTAAACAAACAGTTGCACGTACTGTGCGAAAAACCTCTCGCACTCGATGTTGCGGTTGCAAAAAAATTAGCGAATGAAGCCGAGTCAAAGAAGTTGGTGCTTCAGATTGGACATTGGCGTAGGTTTTCGCCGCCGTGGCTGACCGCTAAAAGACTTCTAGACGAGGGCGCAATCGGCGATCCGTTGATGATTCGGCTATCGCAATGGGATGCAAATTCGCCTCCAGCGAGTTTTTGTGATGTGAAAGTCAGCGGTGGGCTAGCGATTGATTGTGGTGTGCACGAATATGACTTGGCTGAGTGGTTCTTTGGAGAGCCCGCACAAGCAGTGCGTGCTTGGAACTTGCCATTAGTTGAAAAGTCACTAGAAGCAGTTGGCGACGTAGATAATTTGTGTGCCGTGCTTGAGTTTGCCGAATCGCGAACTGCGATTGTCGATTTGTCGCGCAACTGTCGATACGGAGACGACGTTCGCACCGAAATTCTTGGCAGTAACGGCGCAATCTTTGTTGATCTTCTGCCGACCGGGCGCACGAGATTGGCGACCAAAGACGGCGTTGTCGAAGTTTCGGGTTCGCAAGCACCAGATGCGACCGCGGCGGGTATCGAAAATCAATTGGATGCTTTCGTGCAAGCGATCAAAGTCGGCGGCACGGGCGCTGTGCCGAGTGGTTACGACAGTGCGAGATCTACGAACATCGGTCATGCAGCAATTAGTGCGGCAAAGAGCGGCGAGAAAGTTGTTGTCTGAGATGTACGAGCAATTTGCTGAAAGTATTGTTTTGCATCAAGACGATGTGGGCATGTGTCATGGAGCAAATGTTGCGTTCTTAGAACTCTCTCAATTGGGTTCAATTACAAGTGGTTCGGTGATGGTGCCGTGTCCATGGTTTGCTGAGGCTGCATCTATGGCGGCAACGAACCCAGAACTCGATCTAGGCGTGCATTTGACTCTGACTGCCGAAAAAGAGTTTTACCGCTGGCGCCCGGTTAGCGACGCATCAAAGTCAACTGGCCTTGTTGACGAACAAGGGTTCATGTGGCGCGACGTTTCTTCGGTGCGCAAAAACGCCAATCTTGAAGCTGTGAAAGTCGAGTTACGCGCGCAGATCGAAACGGCAGTCGCTAGTGGTTTTGATGTGACGCACCTTGATACACATATGGGGGCGACTTTGGCACCCGAGTTTTGTGAGATTTATCTTGATCTTGGCGTTGATTATCGATTACCCGTGTTGATCACTCGCAAACTCTCGCACTATGGACCAAACAATCACATTGTGGGTGTTGGCGATGGCCAATTCGATTCATTTGTTAAGTCAGCAAAAGCAAAAAATCTGCCTGTTTTTGAACGTGTGCTCGAGACAAATTTTGCTCGTCCGTCGTCAGTTGAACTTGACGACGATGCCTATCAAAAGATGTTCACTCAAGAACAGGGCGGTCTTACTTTCGCAGCGTTGCACCCGAATGCCCCAGGCGAAGTCGAAGTGATCGAGCCAAGGCAGTTTCACGTGCGTACTCGCGAATACGAGATCTTTAGTTCAAAGGGTTATCTGAATTGGTTGAAGCAAAAGCCAATCAAACCGATCGGTATGCGAGTTATTCGCGACGCAATGCGCAGCGCCGCTTAAGTAATATTTTAGTTTTTAGATTGTTGCTGAAATATGTTTGGGCACACCAAAACTGTTGGTAATCAATTTTGTCGCGATAAAAACAGTGGTAGCGGTGCACGCCAAAAATGTCGGAAACGTCCATGAGCCAACTCGTTCAAGAAACTGACCTGCCAGCCATGGCAATGTCGTTGAACTTACGCCCGCAGTGCCGACAATTCGGGCGGTCATCTTGCCTGAGAGCGAAGTGCGGTTACCGATAAAACCAAACATCAACGGAAACTGCGGCGCCGCGGCGATGCCATAGATGATTGCGCATGGCAACAATAGTGAGTCGATTCGCAGGTAGAGCACCAGGCAGACAACGATATTGAGAACGGCTCCGAGTTGGATAAACAAGATTCCATGGCTTTTTCGAGCGAGAAAAACCGTGGCGACTCGACCAAGCATGAAGCCAATCCAATATGTCGAGGTGAGAATTGCCGATTCATTTTTGGACAATCCAGTTTTTATGCCGTAGGTGTAAATCCAAGTAACAAAAACGACTTCAAGTGCGACATATGCTAAGAAAAACATCACGATCAAGGCGATTTGTTTTTTTGAAATGTCGACCTCGGTCTCTCGATTCTCGAGATGCGGGTCGAGGGGTGCTCGATGAAGCAGCACAACTGTCGCAACAGTTGCAATAGCTGCGCCCGCGACCCAATACGCAATTGCAGCGTCGCCACGAATCTCATCTGAAGCGCGAACAATCAGCGGGCTGAGTATTGCACCGACTCCGAACATGGTGTGCATTAACGCGAGCCGTGGGCCAACTCTGTCTTTGAGTTCCCAGACGATGAGGGTGTTGCAGCCAACGTCGGAAGTTGAAACAGCCGTGCCGAACATCAGAAAGACAATCGCCAAGACAATTCGCATCGAGATAAATGGCACGAGCGCAAATGAAGATGCGGCTATCAGCAAGGCGCAACCAATTAGGCGGTTGCCGTATCCGCGGTCGTATCCGCGGGCAAATATTTGCGTGCCAAGTACATAACCGAACCCGTAAGTGACGAGAACGATGCCGATTGAAGCGAGACTTGTGTTTGTTTGTTCGGCGAGTAGCGAGATTGACGGTCCGACCAGCCCGAACGACAGACCGACGACGAGAAATACTCCGAAATATGCGCGATGTGAGCGTGTTGTTGTCTGTTCGCTCACAGTTGAATTCACCCTGTGCAGGTTAGGGCTTTGCTATTGAGGGGCGAAGCATTTGTTGATGCTGCGGCAAGTAGTGCCGTGACGGCTTCACTTCGAGTCGCCCATGACCGATTTTTGACGACACGACTCGTCGACCAAACGATGCCGACAACTTCTCCCGATTTGTTGATTAAAGGGCCCCCGGAGTTTCCGACTTTTACCTCAAGTTCGACCTCGAGCCCGGGCCGAGATGTCTTGTTGTTCAAGTAAATATCTTGAGTGTTAATTTTCAGGCGACGCTTGATTTTCGCCTCACGGATGAACTGTTCTTGATCGTCAAACGCTACGAACGAGACTCGCTCGCCAGGTTCAGCCGCAGCCAATTGAAGTGGGGTTGAAAGTTGGCTTTCAGGGTCAACCTCGAGTCTCAAAAGTGCGAGATCTAAGTCGATGTCGAGTGCCGCAACTGTGGCTGCAAAAACAGTGCCATTTGCAGTTGTTATCTGATTGAGGGTTTGGCCGGCGACACCATGGGCGACGGTCAAAATGAAGCCACCGTCAATAACTGTGCCTACTGTTCGGGTCTCGGCACTTCGACAGCCCGTTGACGTGATCAGAACTACAGAGTCAGTTTTGACGCGATTGCTGCCGACTTGCGCAAAAGTGAACAGCGAAGCCGCAATAAGGCAAAGTGTTGCGAAAAGATAAAATTTCGATCTGATTTATGAAAACAATAGTTGACCGGCCTGCTCTCTACTAGTTTGAAATCGCCGTAACGAGAAGAAAGAAAGACAAATGTCTAGGACCAAAGTTTCAGTAGTTGATCGACTTGTTGGCAACCCAATTTCATGGGGTGTGTGCGAAGTGCCTGACTGGGGTTTTCAACTCGATGCACGAACAGTGTTGGGTGAAATGAAAGCAGTTGGTTTGAAAGCGACCGAGCAAGGGCCAGTTGGTTACCTCGGTAGCACACCCGAAGAAGTTTCGAGTGTTGCAAATGAATTTGGTTTGCCGATTGTCGGCGCATTCGTGCCGCTGGTGATGCACGATCTTGCTCAGCGCGAGACAATGCGCAAAGCAGCGCACTTCTCGGCAAGTCTCTTGAGCGAAACAGGAAAAGGTTTCTTCATTACCGCTGTTGTAGTCGACGAAGGTTGGGGAAAGCGTTTCGAACTTTCAGATGCGCAGTGGCAGGCGATGTTTGATGGCTTCAAAGAAATTGACGAAATTTGCGCAGGTTACGGCATCAAACAAGTTCTTCATCCGCATTTGAACACACTTGTTGAAACGCAAGATGATGTGAACCGAGTTTTGGCTGGCTCAAATGTGCGCTGGCTGCTTGACACAGGTCACTTGCAAATTGGTGGCACCGACCCAGTGAAGTTTGCACGAGAGAATTTTTCTCGCATCGATCACTTTCATGTCAAAGATGTAAAGATGAGCGTGGCTGCGAAGTTTTTGGCCGGAGAAATAACTTTGATGGAAGCAACTCGAGATGGTGTGTTTTGTGCCGCTGGTGATGGTGACGTGAAAATTGCTGAGGCGATCGACGTAATGGAGTCAAACGGCTACGAAGGTTGGTACGTGCTCGAGCAAGATATAGCAATTGTCGGTGATCAGCCGCGTGATGCAAAGATTTCAACTGCGGGCGTACGTCGCAGTATCAGTTATCTGTCGAAGCTCTAGTCAGCAAGATTGTGGCGAGGGCTGGCCTCGCGGCAAGCCCAACATTTAAGAGGTTTCTGACCTGTTTGGTCGGGTTTGCCCAGAATTTTATTCGGCGCTAACTTAGGGCAGGCAGGAAAATCCTGTGCGTTTAAAAACAACAATAAGGGGAGAAATTAATGAAGATTCGCAAAACATGGGGAGCCGTCCTCGGTGCATCAGCACTCTTGGCGCTCGCCGCTTGTGGCGGTTCATCAGACTCGTCAACCGAGACTGACGAAGCTGCAACAGAAGATTCAGCTGAAGTAACAGCTGGCGAAGACGTCACAATCGCAGTTATCACCCACGGTGACGACGGCGTATTCTGGTCGGTAGCTCAAAAGGGTGCAGAGGCTGCAGGTGCAGCACTTGGCATCACAATGAATTACCAGGGTGCAAACAACAACGCACAAGATCAAGCACAAATGATCGAGCAAGCAGTGACTGACGGTGTAGACGGTATTGCCGTTTCACTTGCTGATCCAAAAGCTCTCGAAGGTGCACTTAAGAAAGTTGTTGATGCAGGCATTCCATTGATCACCCTTAACTCAGGTTCAGACTTGTTCAAGGGTCTCGGTGCAATCACTCACGTCGGTCAAGACGAGACAATCGCCGGCCGTGGTGCTGGTGAGCGTTTGAAGGCTGCAGGCGGAACTGTGCTTCTTTGCGCAAAGCAAGAGCAGAGCAACGTTGCGCTTGAAACTCGTTGCAACGCAGCAGCAGAGACATTCGGTGGCAAAGTTATCCAGATCACAACTTCAGGTGACGCAGACCGCGTTGCTCAGCAGGGTGAAATCAAGGCAGCGCTCGATGCAGATGCATCGATCGACGCATTCCTTGGTACTGGTCCAGTAATCGCAGTTGACGGCGCAAACGCAGCCGCTGAACTCGGTCGCACAATGCCAATGGGTGGTTTCGACCTCTCGACAGAAATCCTTGACTACATCAACGAAGACAAGTTGACCTTCACAATTGACCAGCAGCAATTCCTTCAGGGATACCTTGCTGTTGTATTCCTCTACCTCAACGTGACGAACTCGAACACGGTCGGTGGCGGATTGCCAGTTATGACAGGCCCTGGATTTGTTGACAAGTCAAACGTTGTCGCAGTTCAAGAACTTGTTGGCAAGGGAACTCGCTAATTAGTTAGTTGTTCTAATCGGAAGTTGGTCCGCCCGTTCTTCGATGAGCGGGCGGACCAACCCGGTTTGATTTCTTTGTGTTTATAATTTTTTGCTAGTTAATTAGTTTTCGGGGGATAAGAGCGTGAGTGAAGTTGATGGCCTGACGCCAACCAAAACTGGTGATGAAAGAATCACCTATCGAGGGCCGATCAAGAGACTTCTGGTGTCACCTGAAATTGGTGCACTCATTGGTGCGGTAGTTGTTTGGGCATTCTTCTGGGGAAACGGCGACAAGTTTGGCACGGCCGGTAGCACTGCAAACTTTTTAGATGTCGCAGCGCCACTCGGCATCATGGCCGTAACGGTTTCTTTGTTGATGATCGGTGGCGAATTCGACTTGTCGGCCGGTGTTATGACTGGCGCAAGCGGTGTGACGATTGCGTTGATGGCCAAGTATTTCACCGATGGCGGCATTTCACTTTGGGTTTGTATACCCGCAGCATTTTTGCTGGCGGGTTGTGTGGGTTGGTGGAACGGATTTTTGGTTAATAGAACTGGTCTGCCCAGTTTCATCGTGACACTCGGCTCGTTTTTTATTATCAAAGGTGCGAACCTAGTTTTTTCTAAGCGGATCAACTCGCTCGTAAACGTTTCAGACGTCGATGAAGCGCATGGTTATGGCTTCTTTAAGGCTGTGCTGGGTGGCGAAAATAAATTCGGGGATATGAAATATCGCGATGTGATTTTTCTTGTGGGCGGTTTGTTGTTTGCTGTCTTGATGATTCTTGGGTTCATGGAGCAGGCTTTGGTGCGCAGGGCGCAACGATCAAATACCGATTTTTTAATCGCAATTGTTGGTGTAGCCGCCGCAATTTTCGGCGTGCTTACCCTGCATCGAACCGATTCGGTGAATGGCAATGTACTGGCTGGCGTTGTTGGCTTGATTGGCACAGTCGTGGCGATCGTGTTTTATGCAAGGGCCAGATTTGACGGTCGTGAAAAATTGGTCGGCTCTTTGCCCGACGCATCAAAGAAGTTTCTCGCATTTGGCCTGCTAGGCGTATTTGTTGCAGGTTCTGCGGGGCAACTCTTTGACCGCAATGAAGAGCGCGTGATGTTGCAATGGATGCCACTGTGGATGAGGTTTGTAGTGGCGATTGCAGCAGGAGCGCTGCCACTTGCAATAACAATTCGCTCGTTCATGCGGGGTGACGTTGAGCTGCGCGGCAAAGTGATTGCCGGCCTAATTGTTCGTTTGCCACTAATTTGTCTTGTCTCGTTGATCGGTATCGTGTCGCTGTTTCAGTTGACGACCGTGCAAGCAGTTCGCGCAGTTTTGATAACTGTTGCCGGCGTGGGCGCTGCAACTTGCTTCTATCAAGCCCGTCGCGCTGCTGGAAAGTCATCGACAAAGTGGTTTGTCTATATCGGCGTGTTGATGTCGGCGGCGTTTGTATTTGTCGCATTTGCTCTGCGAGCCGATTCAAGCGCGCCAAGATTTAGGGGCGGAATTTTTACCAGTTTGTTACTCGCTTCGGCGCTTGCCTTGGCGACAACCCTTGTAGAAGCGTCGCATCGATCGCGTACAAAAGCCGACGAAGCGGCAGATCAACTCGGTCGTCGCATGGTGTTGCTTGGGGTGGTAGTTGGCGCTATTGCCTTGAGCGTCAGATTGTTGCTGTCTGACGGTGTGTTTCGAATGTCGGTTTTCTGGTGGATGTTCTTCACGGCGGTTGGCGCGTTTGTTTTGACGAAAACTAAGTATGGCAACTGGATTTTCGCGGTTGGTGGCAACAAAGATGCTGCCCGGGCGACTGGTGTGCCCGCTGACAAAGTGAAGACAGCGCTATTTATGGCAACTTCACTGATGGGTGCATTTGTAGGGGCGATGATTTTGATGCGCCTGAACTCGGTGCAAGCGCAACAAGGAGATGGTCAAGAATTCGAATACATCATTGCAGCGGTGGTTGGTGGCAACTTGATGACTGGCGGATATGGCTCGGTCGTGGGTGCTTCGCTGGGTGCATTGATTATGGCTGTGTCAAAGAACGGCATTCCGGCCGCGCAATGGAACCAAGACGGTCGCTTCATCTTCTTGGGTGCGGTTTTGTTGGTCGCAGTTCTGGTTAACAACTACGTACGAAAGAAAGCGAACGAACAACGATGAGCGAAAAATCTCCGCTTCTTGAACTTGAAAACGTAAGCAAAGACTTCGGCAACGTCAAAGCGTTGCAGAATGTCTCGACGAAAGTTATTGCCGGTCAAGTGACGTGCGTGCTTGGTGACAACGGTGCCGGAAAATCAACTTTCATCAAGATTATTTCTGGCCTACATAAGCCAAGCGGTGGAAAATACAAATTTGAAGGTCACGAAGTTGCGTTCGAGTCACCACGAGAGGCACGTGCATTAGGTATTGCGACTGTTTATCAAGATTTGGCGATGGCACCTTTGATGTCGGTTTGGCGTAACTTCTTTTTGGGTTCTGAACCTGTTCGTAGATTTGGTCCGATCAATTTGTTAGACACTAAGTTCGCTCGAAAGACAGCCAAAGAAGAAATGGCGAAGTTGGGTATCGATGTTCGCGATATTGATCAGCCTGTCGGCACGCTTTCTGGTGGCGAACGCCAAAGTGTGGCGATTGCGCGCGCTGTTTACTTCGGCGCACGAGTGCTTATTTTGGACGAACCGACATCAGCGCTTGGCGTGCGTCAATCAGATTTAGTGTTGGGCTATGTAAGAGCAGCGGCCGCGCGAAACCTTGGCGTGATTTTGATTACTCACAACCCGCAGCACGCATTGCCTGTTGGCGATCGGTTCTTGATTCTCAATCGCGGCCAATCAGTGGGCCAGTTTGAAAAGGCTGATCTTTCATTTGAGCGCCTGATTGAGTTGATGTCTGGTCGCGTTCACGCTGCCTAGGTAGCGACGGAAATTCGGATGCTCAGAAAGTCGTGGCAGCGTTTAATACGAACGCGTAGTGTTCGTCTATGAAAACCATTCGCCTAACAACCGCGCAGGCGCTTGTGAAGTTTCTTGTTGCTCAAAAAATTGTGATTGATGGGCGACAAGAACAATTGTTTCCAGGAGTATTGGCGATTTTCGGTCACGGCAATGTGACGAGTCTTGGTGTCGCACTTGACGAAAACCGCAACAAAATTAAAACTTATCGCGGTCAGAACGAACAAGGCATGGCACTTGCCGCAGTGGGTTTTGCAAAGGCTAAGCGTCGACAGCAAATTATGGTTGCGACCTCGTCGATTGGGCCAGGCGCGTTGAATATGGTGACGGCTGCAGGTGTTGCTTATGTTGACCGACTTCCAGTTTTGTTTTTGGCTGGTGACACATTTGTTCATCGAATTCCTGATCCGGTTTTGCAACAAGCGGAGACATTTTCAGACCCATCGATAACGGTGAACGACGCTTTCAAGCCTGTGGTGCGATATTGGGATCGCATTGTTGCCCCCGAGCAACTGTTGCAATCTTTGCCCCATGCCGTGTCAACGATGCTTGACCCTGCAACTTGTGGGCCAGCGTTCATCAGTTTGCCGCAAGACGTGCAAGCACAGAGCTTTGATTTTCCGGAAGTGTTTTTTGACGAAGTGGTGCACACGATATTGCGACCCCGTGCCGATGCGAGTGAACTTGAGCGTGCAATCAAGACGCTTAAACAAGCGAAACGTCCGTTGATTATTTGTGGCGGTGGGGTTCATTATTCGCGTGCCGAAAAGCAGTTAGCCGAATTAGCGACCAAGCACAATATTCCGGTTGTTGAAACTGTTGCGGGTAAGGCATCGCTACTGGCTGCTCATCCTTTGAACGCTGGCCCAGTCGGCGTGACTGGTTGTGAGTCAGCAAATACTTTGGCTGGGCAAGCAGATGTTGTTTTGGCTCTCGGCACACGCCTGCAAGATTTCACTACGGGTTCGTGGACGATATTTAGCAACGAGCAGACAAAGTTCATCGGCGTGAACACGGCGCGGTTTGATGCTGTGAAGCATCGCTCATTGCCTGTGGTGGCTGACGTGAGCGTGACGCTTGAAGAAATGACTGTGGCTCTTGCAAATTGGCGCGCTGACGACTCGTGGTCAAAACTTGCTCAGTCAGAGGTGGCCAAGTATCACTCGTATATAGATGGCATCGCAGAAAAAGATTCAAGCAAGCTTGCGACCTATGCGCAAGTTGTAGGCGTTGCCGATCGCTTGGCCCAGGCTGGCGACTATGCGCTCACTGCTGCGGGTGGGTTTCCGGGCGAACTGAACAATGGGTGGCGAGCCAAAAGTATCGACTCGTTTGACTGCGAGTACGGGTTCTCATGTATGGGATATGAACTTTCTGGTGCATGGGGAGCCAAAATGGCGATGCCGAATCGCGAAGTGATCTCGTTCGTCGGCGATGGTTCATACATGATGATGAACAGCGATATTTATAGTTCTGTGCTTTATGGGCACAAGTTGATCGTGTTTGTCTGCGACAACGGTGGATACGCCGTGATAAATAGATTGCAGGTCAACCAAGGTGGTGTGCCGTTTAATAATCAGATCGTTGATTGCGACGTGCAAAATCTTGTTTACGTCGACTTTGCCAAGCATGCCGAATCAATGGGGGCGATTGCAGAAACTGTTGGCTCAATCGATGACCTAGAAGCGGCTTTCAGTCGCGCTCGCAAATCAGATCGCACTCATGTCATCGTGATTAAGACAAGTTCAAACGACTGGACCGAGGGCGGTTCGTTCTGGGAAGTTGGCGTGCCGACAACGAGTCATCGCAAAGAAGTGCTCAAGGCAGGCGATGAAATGCGCGAAGGCAAAAAGAAACAACGAATCGGCTGGTAAGCAAAATTTATGAGCGAATCAACACCAAGTTTTTCTAGCCTGCACGGAAAAGTGTTGTTATTGAGTGGTGCATCGCGTGGCGTTGGCGAGTGCGTGGCTCGACTGGCAGTCGAACGTGGTGCTGCGGGTTTGGCTCTCGTTGGCCGTGACACCAAAACGGGTGAGGCTTTGGCAAAAGAATTAACAAGTCTTGGCACCAAGTCGATTTTTATCTCGGCTGATTTAGCGAAACCTGACGAGCCAGCGCGAATAGTTGAAACAGTCGACAAAGCTTTTGGTGTCGTGCACGGTTTGCTTAATTCGGCGGCTGAGACATCGCGTGGCAGCGTCTGGAATACGACGCCTGAGATGTTCGACACGATGATGGCGGTTAATGTGCGTGCACCCTTTATGTTGATTCAAGGTTGCGCCAAGATTATGAAGCGCGAAGGTGTTGCTGGCGCTGTTGTCAACATCGGCAGTGTTACTGGTTATGGCGGCGATGTGAATTTGACGCACTATGCGATTTCGAAAGGTGCACTGCACACATTGACCCGCAACTGTGCTTATTCGTTGATGCGCGATCTCATTCGCGTGAACTTGTTGAACCCAGGCTGGATGGATACGCCTACCGAAGATGCAACTCAGCGAAAGTGGCACAACGCACAAGATGGCTGGCTACAAAAAGCAGAAAGCGAACAGCCTCTGGGTCGATTGATAAAACCCGACGAACTTGCTCGAACAATTATGTTTTTGTTGTCGGACGAGTCTGGGCTGATGACGGGCGCAGTAATAGACTTTGACCAATCGGTGGTCGGCGCTGGCTCGCCATCTAAACCAAAATTAGGAGAAGTCTGGCCATGAGTAGCAACAAAAGCATCGGTATTGGCGTATTGGGTTGCGGTCGCATCGGCGTGATGCATGCCGAGTTGATTGCTCAGCGAATTGAAGGTGCCCATTTGGTTGGCGTATATGACGTGATTAGTGAGTCAGCTCAAAAAGTAGCGACCAAATTTGGTTGTCAGCAGTTTTCTGACCCTGAGTCTTTGATGTCTTCAGCCGATGTGAACGCAATAGCGATCTGCACTTCGACTGACACACACGTTGAAGTATTGATAATGGCGTCGAAGTATAAGAAACCAGTTTTTTGTGAAAAGCCGATTTCGCTTTCGTTAACCGAAACTGATCGCGCGCTGAAAGCAATCAGCGACAGCAAAACGCCGTTGATGCTCGGCTTTAATCGACGCTACGACCCAACGCATAGGTCGGTGCGCGACAGTGTGGCTAACGGTGTGGTGGGCGATGTGCATATTGCGCGAATCACTAGTCGCGACCCGGCGCCACCACCAGTTGCATATGCAAAAGTTTCAGGCGGCATCTTCATTGATATGACGATTCACGATTTTGATATGGCTCGATATGTAGTCGGCAGCGAAATCGTCTCGGTCTATGCGACTGGTGCTGTGCGCATCGTGCCTGAGTTTGCCGAAATCGGTGACCTAGACACTGTGGCGATCATGTTGCAGCACGCCAATGGCGCGATCACGATGATTGACAACTCGCGCCAGGCTGTTTATGGCTACGACCAACGCGTAGAAGTCTTCGGGTCAAAAGGTATGACTGCGTCAGAAAATCCATTGATGACGAGCACGATTTCAAGAAACGAAAATGGCACGCAATTGGCAAAGATGCCGTATTTCTTCTTAGATCGCTACATACCTGCATACATCGCCGAGTGGAACGAGTTCATGGGAGTAGCAACAGGCAAGATTCAACCAGTTGTCACTGGTGCAGATGGGCGAGCGTCGCTTGTGGCTGGGCTCGCCGCCTGGAAGTCTGTTCGCGAAGGTCGCGTTGTAAAGACCAGTGAAATTGTTGGCTAGTAAATCAACTAGCCAAAAAATTTAAACGTCGAAGTTTTTTAATCTTGCGGCAGCGAATTGCTCGCGGGTTGCAGTGCTTTGTGCAGCAGTCGCAATTGGTTGTGCTGCAATTTTTGATGATGCTTGCCAAGCGGGCCACTTGCCGGTGAGTGTTGCCGCCGCTTGACGCGCTGCTCCGAGAGCAACAATTTCGGGTTCGTTGAGCACATGAACTTCGCGATTGATTAGATCAGCAACGATTTGGCAAACTGCTTTTGATTGCGCGCCGCCACCGAGCAAAAAGATGCGACCGTTTGTATTGACGCCACAGTTATTGATAGCGGTCAGGCCATCTAATAAACCACAAACAACACCCTCAATGGCTGCTCGTGCGAGATCGTTGCGAGTGTGGTTGCCGTTTAAGCCGACAATGGTTGCTCGCGCATTTGGAAGATTCGGCGTGCGCTCGCCGTCGAGATAGGGCAACAACACCAGGTCGTTGGCGCCACATTCAGAACTTAGGGCGAGTTCGCCGAATTGTGGAAGATCGCAATTAAGGACACTCGCGAACTTGTCAAAAACTTTTGTCGCGTTCAAGGTGCACACAAGTGGAAGATAGGCGCCGGTTGCGTCGGCAAAACCCGCGACTGCTGCAGATGGATCATTGGTCGGTGTGGCACTAACTGCATAAACGGTGCCCGAAGTGCCGAGCGAGATCGCGACGTCACCAGGTTGTAGCCCGATGCCGAGCGCACCTGCCATATTGTCACCCGTGCCGCAACCGACGACTGCGTCTTGCCAGGTGCCGGTTTGTTCGAGTGGTGAAGCGACGCGTGGCAGCGCAGTTGACCAGTCACGCTTTGAGTCGATTATTTTGAGAACTTCGTTGTCGTATTCGTTGGTTTTTGCCGACCAATAGCCAGTGCCTGATGCATCGCCACGATCGGTAGTTATCTCACTAGCGCCGCCACCACGAAGTTGCCAAGAGAGATAATCGTGCGGAAGACAGACACGCGTTGTTCGCGACCAGTTTTGTGGTTCGAGTCGTTTGATCCATGAAAGTTTGGTGACGGTGAAACTTGCGACGGGCACGCTGCCGACGTGCTCTGCCCACCAGGCTGCGCCACGTTGATCGATGCACCACTGGGCGTCTGGCGCTGATTGGGTGTCGTTCCAAAGTTTGGCGTTGCGAACGACATTGTGTTCGCGATCGAGTGTGACAAGGCCGTGCTGCTGGCCAGCAACCGAAATCGCGGCAAACTTTGTTTGAGCTTTGTTGGCTGTCGCGGTTTCTAGTGCGGTGTTGAACGCCTTGAGCCACTCGTTTGGGTTGGTTTCGCTCAATGGTGCAGCGCCAGTATCTGGGTGCGCGGCACGACCAGTTGAAACTAATTCGCCTGAATCAAGATCGCGGAGCTCTACTTTTGTTGACTGCGTTGATGAATCAACGCCGATAACAACCGGCATTGGTTATCTGACGCCGAGTAGCAGTTCTGTGACGAGTTGGTCGAGGCGCTCATGAGCGTAACCACGTTCGCCGAGGGCTTTGACGTCGAATGTGCCGGTGCGCAAAGTGTGAAGTGCGTCTGCGCCGAAACCATCAGGTGATGTTGGTTCGGCGAGTTTGTCGAACATCGCTGCTTTGAGCGCCGCTTGAATTTCTTTGTCTTGTTTGAACTGGCGCGACTTCTCGGCCAAGATCAAATAAGTGCGCATGCAACCACGAGCGAAGTCCCAGACGCCTTCGGCATTTTCGGTGCGGTAAGCGTGGGCATCGAAGTGCAACATGCCGTCCCACTTTGAGTCTTCGAGAAGTTTGACGAGGTAGAACGCATCGCGGATGCCTTCGCTGCCGAATCTGAAGTCTTGGTCGAACTTGCCGATGCGTTGTGCGTTGAGATCGATGTGAAACAACTTGTCGTGCCACAAGGTTTGCGCAACTGCATGTGTGAAGTTGAGGCCACTCATTGTTTCGTGGGCGAACTCTGGGTTGAGGCCGACCATTTCTGGCCATTGCAGTTCGTTGATGAACGCGATTGCGTGACCAACTGTTGGCAAGAACATGTCACCGCGCGGCTCGTTTGGTTTTGGTTCGAGCGCGAACTTTAAGTCGTAGCCACGGTCTTTGGCGTATGCACAACAGATGTTGACTGCTTCTGCATAGCGATCAAGTGCCGTACGAACATCTTTGGCCGCTTCACACTCGAGACCTTCGCGACCGCCCCACATGACGTAGACCTTGGCGCCGAGTGACACACCCATGTCGATTGACTCCATTGTTTTTTTGATTGCGTAGCGACGAACAACCGGATCGTTGGCGGTGAAGGCGCCCTCTTTGAACACGGGCTGTCCAAATAGATTTGTTGTTGCCATCGGAACTTTGATGCCAGTTTTGTCGAGTGCTTGACGAAATCGTTTGAGTGCAGTTTCGCGTTCGGCTGGTGATGCACCGAAAGGAACGAGGTCGTCGTCGTGAAAGTTGACGCCGTATGCACCGAGTTCGGCGAGACGGTGAACCGAGTCAACTGGGTCGAGTGCGGGGCGAGTTTCTAATCCGAATGGGTCGCGACCCATGTTGCCAACGGTCCAAAGACCAAAGGTAAAGCGATGTTCGGGTTTGGGTGTGTAGGCGTCAGACATGTTTGAAATGCTAGTTCTAATTCGTATTGGCTCTCAATGCGGTTAGAGTAAACAAGCCTTTTACCTTCCGGGGTAGCTCAGTTGGCAGAGCAACGGACTGTTAATCCGTGTGTCGTGGGTTCGACCCCCACCCCCGGAGCCATATTTTGAGTTTTAGCGGGGGCAATTTTCTGGAGGCGAGATGTCAGCGAGTGTGGCAAAGGCCGATTCGGCGAGTCGCGTGCATCCATTAGACCCGCTGAGCAAGACAGAACTTGAGTTGCTGATCGGCGCGTTGCGTCGTGATGGCGTGATTGATCACCGGCATTTGATTGCGATGATGCAAGTTGAAGAGCCGTCGAAGGCGCAACTGGCCCGTTTTCGGCTCGGCGAAAATGTCGATCGTGCAGCGCGAGTGACAGTGTTAGATCGTTCGACGGGCAAAGTGTCGGAGATTGTTGCGACTATTGGTGTGGGCGACTCGCTTCGCGTTGTGAGCAACAAAATAATTGAAGGTGCAAAGGCGCCGGTGTTGAGTGTCGAGAGCGAAATGGCGATCGCTGCTGCCAAGAGCGACCCGCGAGTGATCGAAGCGTTGCGAAGTCGGGGGATCACTGATCTTGACAGTGTGAAGATGGAGACGTGGCCAATTGGCGCTCAGATACCGAAATATTTAGATGACGGTCGGAGAATTATTTGGACGCCGATGTGGCATCAGCCGACACCGCAGGCGAATTTTTATGCTCATCCGATTTCGGGTTTGCATGCGATTGTTGATATTGATTCGGGCGAAGTAGTTGCCGTTGAAAATGATGAGCAGATTGCGGTGCCGCAGACGCCGGGGCCGTATCGCGCAAGTCAGACTGGGGCCAATATCTCGTTGAAGCCACTCGAGATCAAACAACCTGAGGGTGTTTCGTTTTCATTTGACGGCTACAAGGTGCCTTGGGAGCGATGGAACTTTCGAATCGGTTTTTGTCAGCGCGAAGGTCTCGTGATTCATGATGTTTGGTTTGATGATGCGGGCGAGATGCGCAAGATTGCACATCGTCTGTCGATTGCCGAACTTGTGATTCCGTATGGTGACCCGAGTCAAGGTGCTTATCGCAAAAATGCTTTCGATACCGGTGAGTTTGGCTTGGGTAATTACACAAACTCGCTGACTCTGGGCTGCGATTGCTTGGGAGAAATCGTTTATCTTGATGTTGCCGTGGCAAAACCCGACGGCACGGTGCGCGAAATTAAGAATGCGATCTGCACCCATGAAGAAGATTTCGGAATTTTGTGGAAGCACGTCGACATTGACGGCAATGTTGAGGTGCGACGCGGTCGTCGGTTTGTAGTTTCGTCAATTGTCACGATCAATAATTACGAATACGGTTACTTTTGGTATTTCTACCAAGACGGTTCGATTGAGTTTGAAGCCAAACTTACGGGCATTGTTCTGACGCTCGCCGACCACGCGGGTGCTGATCATGGTTCGGCGACAGAACTTGAGCCTGGTTTGTGGGCGCCGTATCACCAACATATTTTGTGTGCGCGACTTGATCTAGATATTGATAGTGGTGCTGATGAAATTGCTGGCGTGCGTAACAGTGTGATTGAGGTCGACTCGTTTGCTCACGAGATGGGGCCAAAG
>Ga0129342_1000155_pt1 | contig 25894 bp, 27 predicted proteins | sample CPBDNA_5_FD_94426 | JGI IMG/M metagenome (GOLD analysis project Ga0129342, IMG submission 94426) | Freshwater to marine salinity gradient microbial communities from Chesapeake Bay, USA - CPBay_Sum_15_0.2_DNA | ecosystem: Environmental > Aquatic > Marine > Coastal | place: USA: Chesapeake Bay...
AAACAGGCAGACTACATAGCATTTCTCTCGAACAAAACTTAATTGAACAAGAAAGGGCTACGAGAGAGATGATTAAAGGATTATCTCATGAAATAAAAAACCCTTTAGGTGGAATTTTAGGTGCTGCACAAATACTTGAGAAGTCTTTAGACAATGATTATAAAAAATTCACAGACATTATTAAAAAAGAAACAGATAGACTGGTAAATCTTTTAAATGATATGGCCTTACCCGCTACATCAATAAATAAATCATATATTAATATCCATGAAGCTACCGAACACGTCATTGATTTATTCAAATTTGATTTAAAAAATAAAAAAATAGATTTTAAAAAAGATTACGATCCAAGTATTCCTGATGCATACACTAATAAAGAGCAATTAATTCAAGCACTGATAAATCTAGTTAGGAACTCAATACAGGCATTAGAGTTTAAGGGCTGCGTAGAAATACGAACAAGATCTGAGTCCAGCTATACTATAGGTAATCAAAAATATCCATTAGTTGTAAAAATTGATGTCATTGACAACGGACCTGGAATTAAAGAAGAGAAACTTAAGGAGATTTTTTACCCAATGGTGTCAACTAAGTCGGATGGAATGGGCTTAGGGCTTACAATAGCTCAATCTATTATAATGCAAAATGCAGGTCTTATAGAATGCTCGAGCAAACATCGAGAAACGATTTTTACTATCGTGCTTCCCTTAAGGAGTTATGATAATGACTAATGTTTGGATAATAGATGATGAAGAAAGTATTAGAACTATTTGTACAAGTACGCTAGAAGATTTATTTAAAATTGAAGCCTTCTCTAGTGCGTCACAAGCTCTGCTTGCATTAAATTCTAGCAAGCCAGATCTTATAATTACAGACATTAAAATGCCTGGTATGTCTGGTCTAGAGTTCCTCGACAAAGTGTCTGAGAAATATCCAGATCTCCCCACAATAATAATTACAGCTCACGCAAACATGGATAATGCACTTTCTGCATATAAAGGTGGTGCTTTTGAATACCTTACAAAACCATTTGATATAAATGAAATTAGAAAGTTAGCTATTAAAGCTACAAAAACAAAAAAAGCTAATCTTCAAGAGGGTCTAGAAGAATCGAAATCTAAGATTGTTGGTAAAGCAGAATCTATGCAGGAAGTATTTAAGGCCATAGGCAAGATATCAAAAACTGATATCACAGTCCTTATCCGTGGAGAATCAGGTACAGGAAAAGAATTAATTGCACAATCTGTACATACTAATAGTTCCAGAAACAATAAGCCTTTCATTGCAATAAATGTTGCGGCAATACCTCATGAACTTCTTGAAAGTGAACTTTTTGGACACGAGAAAGGTTCATTTACAGGTGCACAATCTCAAAGAATAGGAAGATTTGAACAAGCTTTAGGGGGTACTCTATTTCTTGATGAGATAGGAGATATGCATCCAGAATTACAAACTAGATTACTTAGGGTTTTATCAAGTCATGAGTTTTATAGAGTGGGCGGACAAAAACCTATTAAATCTGACGTTAGAATAATTGCAGCTACAAACCAGAATATTGAACAACTCATAAAAACAGGAAAATTTAGAGAGGATTTATATCATCGATTAAATGTATTTAGGATAGAACTACCGCCTCTTCGAAAAAGAAAAGAGGACATTCCTATGTTAGTTAAACATTTTTTATCTAAAAGTGCTGCTGAAATAAAAGGTGATGAAAAAGGTATAGATAAAAATGCAATGAAAATATTAAATGATTATGACTGGCCTGGAAATATTAGACAGCTTGAGAATACATGTCGATATATTACAGTTATGGCTCCATCAGCAAGTATTACTGCAGATGATATTCCTGATGAAATTAAAAATGATAATCAAAGTAACGTTTCTGATGCTGTAAATGTAAATTTGGGTGGTACCTCTTCATGGGAAGAGTCTCTTTCCAGTCATATAAAAAATGTTTTATCAGACGTAAATGATTTAACTCCCTTATCTAAAGAACTTGAAAAGCTTTTACTTCGAGAAGCATTAAAAGCAAGCAAAGGAAGAAAAATTGATGCTGCTAAAATACTTGGTCTTGGTAGGAATACAATTACTCGTAAAATTAAAGATTTAGGATTGTAATAATTTTAACAAATAATCACTTCTTTTAGCTGGTTGAGATAAAATTTTATAAAGTGTGCTAGCAATAGTAGAGTGAAATGTTTTTGATTTTTCTATTAAAGTAATACAACATTCATATCCCTCGACTGTTCCAATTTCGTTCAATGCATCTTGTATAGAAGAACTGCTGTCAGATATAGATTTACCAAATTGATAATTTCTAGATTTTAACTGTTTACATGTAAGGTTCATATCCCCAATACACCCAGGAGAGTTTACTATCTCGTTCCTTAAATCATTTTCCTGAATATTATTGAGTGAACAATACATACTTAATACTTCGTCGCATGCTATTTTAATAAGCAAATCTGATTTTCTTTCAGAAAAAGTATTATCTGAAATTCCACAAAGTATTGCAGTTATATTTTTTAAAAAGCCTGCAATTTCTATTGCCTCTAAGTGGACAGTTTGTTTAAGTTTCAGTGAATTTGATGAAATTAATTCAAATAATTTGTCGCTAAAACTAGAAGAATTTGATGCTAAAGATATTGTAATATCAAGGCCATTACATAAATCCTCTGCAAATGATGGACCAGATATTAGTGCTAATTCTATTCCACTAAATTTTTCATTAAGGTACTCACTAAATAATTTCCCAGTTTTATGATCTAATCCCTTAGTCAACCAGGCTATTTTTTTCAAGCCACTAAAATATATTTTATTAGTGTCAAATAAATCAGAAAAGCCATTGCTGTTTGTAGCAATTATATTAATAGCATCATTACAATCATAATTTGATAAGGAAGATAAAGGTTGTACATAACTTGAGAGGTTAGAATGAAATTTTAACTTATTAAGATTTTTGTTAGAACGATTAAAATCTCTACAAAAGATCTCAACATCACATCCATTATTTATAAGGTAATCAGAGAATGCTAATCCCCAAACACCAGCACCAATGACTCTAAAGCTATGCGGCATTAATCATTTTTTCGCTTATCTAATTCGTTTTGATAGATAGTATGAAAATCTATTGGAGAGAGAAATAAAGGCGGGAATCCTCCCTTCTGAATAATAGATGAAATATTTTCTCTCGCGTAAGGATAAACTATTTCTGCACAGTGGACATTTAAAAATCTTTTCTTTAAATCTGCATCATCAATTGAAACAGTAAATACTCCACATTGTTTAAGTTCCACTAGGTACAGCACTTCATTTTCTACTTCAGCTTTGACATTAAAAGTGAGAGTAAGCTCATGCGTATCAGTGTTAATTTCTTTTATGCCTGATTCAAAATTGAATCCTACTTTAGGCGTAGATGACATATTAGTGAATACCTCAGGTGTCATTGGTGATTCAAAAGATAAATCTTTAAGATAAATTCTTTGTATGTTGAACTGAACTTTATTGTCTGTCATTTTTTCTCTGCTAAAGGTAGGTTATTTTCAATCCAAGATTGAACGCCGCCTTCCAAGTAATAGACTTTCAATGATTGATTAGCTGATAATTTTTCTGCACTACTAACGCTTGCCATTTCATCTTTGTCGTAAACTACAACATCCTTGTCATCTATGGACTTACCAGATGATACATCGTAATTTACAGCATTGGAAATATGACCTTTTTTGAAATCTGATTTTTCTCTTGTATCTAAAATAGTAACACTGTTTTCATTAATTTTAGTTACGAGGTCATTACAGTTGATTGATTTATATTTTTTTGTGAAATTTTTGATTTCGAAAGAAATAATTAAATAAATAAATATAAAAAGAGCGACGGATAATACTGGGTGGTTAGAGACAAATTCCATTGAGTCACCCATTTATGGATTAATTATGTTTTGAACAGAAAACTTCTCTCATCATATCAATGAGCTTTAGTGTTTTAAAGTCAGTTACTTTGTAGAAAACCTTATTGGCATCTTTTCTAGCAGACAAGATACCTTTATCTCTTAATATAGCTAAATGTTGAGATATGTTACTTTGTGATGTCCCGACATTATCTACAATATCTTGAACACTAAATTCTTCTTCCCCAAGCTTGCAGAGTATCATTAACCTTAGAGGATGTGACATAGCCTTAAGTGATCTGGATGCGGTCTCTACATCCTTTTGTTGGTCAGCTGAAGAGTAGTCTATCTTCTCTTCGGTATGTAATTGCTCGTTTTCCATTTTATTATTATATACCTATATTAGCTAAAACTAATAATAAATTTAATAATAAAGTGCTATTATTAAATTTAATAAAAATGTTTACTCAAAACCTTAAAAATATAGCTTTTTTTCTAATTTTCATACATTTAAGTGTGCCGTTGCATGCAGATGATTCAGAAATCCCCTCTGACAAAATACAACAATTTGTTGATGTTTATAAAAAAATTAAAGACCAGTATGTTGATGAAGTAGATGATGGTACATTATTTAATTATGCAATTGAGGGTATGGTGTCGAAACTTGATCCATACTCTGACTATCTATCAAAAGATGACTTCTCAGAACTCAAAATAGGCACGACTGGCAGATTTGGCGGAATAGGAATTGAGATTACTATGGAAGATGGTTTTGTGAAAATTATTGCTCCTATAGATGACACGCCAGCACAAAAAGCTGGTCTGAAATCTGGTGATCTTGTCATAGAAGTCCAAGATGTCTCACTAAAAGATAAATCACTCAATGATGCAGTGAAGCTGATGAGAGGTGAGCCCGGAACTAATGTAAAAGTAAAAATTTTAAGAGAAAAAGAGAAACAACCATTAGACTTTGAGATAACAAGACAGATTATTGTTTCTAAAGGTATAAAAACAAAAGTTTTTAATGAAGATATTGGTTATTTAAGATTATCAAGCTTTCAATCAAACTCTACAACAAATGTAAGAAAAGCAATATATGAACTTAGAAAAGAGACAAACAAAAAGATGTCGGCATTGATTCTTGATCTACGTAATAATCCTGGTGGCGTTTTAGGAGCGGCAGTTGGAATCTCTGATTTATTCTTGGAGTCTGGAAAAATTGTGTATACGAAAGGGAGAACTAATAATTCTGATTTGGAATACGTTGCTAATAGTGAGGATATACTTGAAGGAATACCTTTATATGTTTTAATCAATGGAGGTTCTGCATCTGCATCTGAAATTGTAGCAGGCGCACTACAGGATCACAAAAGAGCAATTATATATGGTGAAAAATCCTTTGGTAAAGCATCTGTGCAATCTATACAAGAAATGTTTGATGGCTCTGCTTTAAAGCTTACAACAGCAAAATATTACACTCCTAATGATAGGAATATTCATGGGAACGGGATTGAGCCTGACATTAAAATTGAATTCAAAGAGATGGAAACTCCAAGTACTCTAGTGCCAGAGCCGTATAATAAAGATAATCAGATCCTTGCAGTCATTGAAGATCATATAAATAAATATTCAAAAGCCAACTAATATCTATGTATAGAGGTTTATTTTTGATACTTGTTTGTCTATCTATACTGTCTTCATGTTCAAGAGAAATTCAAGATCCATGTACTAATAAAAAACCTTCCGACCAGCTTACACAGATGGATATTGGCTTAGTATGTTTTGAAACTGTTGATAGTTATGATTTAAATTATGCAAATAAAAATAAAATAATAATTAATGGCAATATATTCTACCCAAATGTACAACAAGATTCATACAATGCTGTAATCATGACACATGGTTCTGGTGGGCAACGAAGATATCATAATAAATATATAGAATTACTAACTGATATGGGTTTAGTTGTATTTCAATTGGATCATTATTCCGCAAGGAATATAAAATATGACAAAAAGTTTTCTAAAGTTTCTGGCTTAACATTTATGAATGATGCATATGCTGCATTAAAACTTATTAAAACAAATCCAGTGATAAATAATGTTGGTTATTTAGGATGGTCACAAGGTGGCGTTGGGCCAATCCTATCTCACTTTAAATTAGTAAATGATATTCTACCGTTTGATGAAAGGTTTCATGCATCCATTGCACTTTATCCTTACTGTGGTTTTACCTTTCCAAATAATGCAGAAACAGAAACGCCTTTATTAATGATAACTGGAAGTGATGATGATCTGACACCAGAAGCTGCGTGTAGGAATATTTATTCAAAGTTTTTTAGAAATGATAAAAAGATTAAATTTATATCAATGGAGAATGCTAGACATGGATTTGATAACCCATTCTTATACTTTGGTTTTACATTTGATAAATTACCTAATTTAAAGATAATCAATAAAGAGTGCACATTAACAATTAATCAAAATGGAGAAATAAATAATATGGAAGGGATACTTATAAATACTCCAGAGATGAGTGAGTATTTTCTTAATAAGTGTTCTTTTAAAGGAGTGACAGTGAAATATAATTCTCAAGCTACTAAAAAGACTCTCAATGAAGTTAAACAGTTTTTCAATGAAAATCTTATAAATAAATGATTTCAATTTCTATAAGTATTATAATATTTATATGAGATATTTCTTTTTATTAATTATATTACTCTCTTTTAATTCATATTCGGATGAAAAAGTAAGACCGGGACCTCACAATAAAATGGGGCATACAAAACAATCAGCCGAACAAAAAAAAGATGGGTTCTTCTACAAACTCTTTAATGATGAACTTGATTTTTCTAGTTCATCTGATCAAAATAATAATGATCAAATACTATCACAAATTGAGAAATTAGCAGACCTTAACAAGCGTGGGATAATAACAGATGATGAATTCAAAGACAAGAAGTCTGTATTGCTTGAAAAAATCCAATAAATGTTTCTTTTTTTAATTTGGCTGGTTCTGATAATTTTATGGAACTATGGCTACCCTGATGCACAACCTTTATATGATGTCATAGCTTCAGTTATACTATTTTTTTTTACAAAATTTACAAGCATAATATTTAAATAGGCTGGACACACTTGTAGTCGTTATTTTTTGTAGAATTTACATGAGATGATACTTTATGAATCAGAACATTCTTAGAGATAGAATCTTTCATAACATGATCACCGTTTAACCATTTTTGAATCTGATTCTCTTCCAACAGAACAGGCTGTCTATTATGAATATCAGAAATAGGCTTAACTGCTTCTTTTGTAACACAAACACAGCCTGTGTCGTTATATAAACCGCCAACATAAATGAGGTCGCTGTTTAAGTGGTGATAATATGGTTCCTTAACATTTTGTCTTCTTTTCCAATCAAAATATCTTTTCCATTCATACCAGCCGTCCATAATAAATACACATCTTTCTGAGTCTTTAAAAGATGGCTTTTCATAGATAGTTTCAAATCTAGCATTTATTAAGTTCATCGGAGCTTTTGCCCAGTGTGGCGAGTAGCCCCATTTAATTTTCCTTATTTCATTAGTTAGTACTACAACATCCGTACTAGGACATACATTAAAGTTTTCATTAATCTCGACGTCAAACTTTTTTTTGACTGCTGCCTTGTTCGTTAGAGTATATCTGCCACACATTATTACTTAATAAATTTATCCCAATTATTTTGTGATTTAAACTCATCAAGTTTCTGATCCCATTCTCTAAAGGCATTCTGATTATCAAAATTATCTTTATCTGAATCGGGTTCATCTCCTATTTTATAGAATGCTGCACTTCTATTTTTGCAAATATGAGAGTATTGATTTTTTTTCATTATATCTAATGAGAGATAAAATTCCTCAGATGGCTCCAAAGTGCCGTCTCCTATTTTACTTTTACTTTTATCTGTGAGCCTTCTGAATGATCCTGTTAATTCTTTAACTTCACTCGGTGTTAAATTCGTTCCAAACTTTTCATTAAAATGCTTCTCCTTGCGTAACTGGTTATCCCAGTCAATTACTCTTTTCTTTACAATATCAATCATTTACTTATTTTTTCTTCTTTTAATTAACTCATCTACAACAGCAGGATCAGCAAGCGTTGATGTATCTCCTAAGTTATCATGTTCGTTTACAGAAATCTTCCTTAGGATTCTTCTCATTATTTTTCCAGATCGAGTTTTTGGCAAACCGCTTGTAAATTGAATAAAATCTGGTTTTGCTATTGAACCAATTTCTTTTTTTATCCATTCAAGAAGATTTTTCTCAAGCTCTTCTGTTGCAACGACTCCTTTATTTAAAGTTACGTATGCATATAACCCTTGTCCTTTTATATCATGTGGGTATCCGACTACTGCAGCTTCTGAAACATCCGTGTGAAGAACGAGTGCTGATTCAACTTCTGCTGTACCTAACCTATGCCCTGAGATATTTATTACATCATCTACTCTACCAGTAATCCAATAATAACCATCATCATCTCGCTTACATCCATCTCCAGAAAAATACCTACCCGGATATTGTGTGAAATATGTATCAATAAATCTTTGGTGATCTCCATATACAGATCTCATCTGTCCTGGCCATGAAGAATCAATACATAAACTTCCTTCTCCGGATCCTATAACTATCTCATTATTTTGATCAATAAGAACGGGTTTGATACCAAAAAAGGGTAAAGTCGCAGATCCTGGCTTCATGTCTATGGCTCCAACTAGAGGTGTTATCATTATTCCTCCAGTTTCTGTCTGCCACCATGTATCAACAATTGAGCATTCAGAATTACCGACCACATCATAGTACCACCTCCAAGCTTCAGGATTAATGGGTTCTCCTACACTACCTAGCACTCGTAGTGACTTCCTAGATGTCTTTTTTACATTTTCATCTCCTTCTGCCATCAATGCTCTTATTGCTGTTGGTGCGGTATATAAAATATTAACTTGATGTTTATCTACAACTTCCCAAAACCTGCTCGACGTTGGGTAATTTGGGACGCCTTCAAACATTAGAGTTGTTGCTCCATTACACAAAGGCCCATATATAATATATGAATGACCTGTAACCCAACCCACATCTGCGGTACACCAATAAATATCCTCATCATGATAATCAAAAACATATTGATGCGTAAGAGAGGCATAGACGAGATACCCTCCTGTTGTGTGCATAACACCTTTTGGCTTACCAGTTGAACCTGATGTGTATAAAATAAACATTGGATCTTCTGCAGACATTGGTTCTGGCTCGCATTGGCTAGAAGATGATGATGTCAATTCATGGTACCAGTAATCATTTTTATTCCAAGCTATAGGGTTACCTGTTCTTTTTACTACAATGCATTTAATAGAATCTTTTAGTTTAGTAATTGCTTGATCAACATTATCCTTTAAGGGAATAATTTTACCTCCTCTAACTCCTTCATCTGCAGTAATAATATATTTTGAATCACAATCTTTAAGTCTGCCTGCAAGTGCGTCAGGAGAAAAGCCACCAAAAACAACAGAGTGTATTGCTCCGATTCTTGTACAAGCCAACATTGCAATAGCTGCTTCAGGAAGCATTGGCATATATATTGTTACACGATCACCTTTTTTAATTCCTAAAAATTTAAGTCCGTTTGCGAATCTACAAACTTCTTGGTGTAACTCCTCATATGTTATTTTTTTTGTTTGATCTGGGCTATCGCCTTCCCAAATTACAGCTACTTTGTCTGCTTTGTCCTTTAAATGTCTATCAAGACAATTATATGAGGCATTAAGTACACCATCTTCATACCATTTAATGAATAGATTTTTGCAATCAAACGAATAATCGCTAACTTTGGTATATGGCTTATACCAATCTATACGTTTACCTTGTTCTCCCCAGAATAGGATAGGATCTTCTATAGACTTCTGATAGAGCTTTTGATATTCATCTTTAGAAAGTAATGCAGTCTTTTTAATCCAATCTTTGGATTTATAAACTTTTTCCATGCTCATACAGAAAATGTATATCCTTATAAAATATTTTAATTTCTACTTTTGAAACCACAACAAAGTAGCCACATAAGTGCAACAAAAGCTATTATTGATAATATCATATTCAAACCTCTCATTTCTGAGTATCGTCTTTTAAAAAATAAAATCAAGAACGATAATAATATTATAATAATCTAATTTAGCAGTAAGTTACCTGCTAGTATTTTCATAATAAATATTGAGAATTAAATGGGGTAATGTTAAGCATGCAAGAGTTATAAAAATATATTGTATTATTACATGTTGAAAAGTGTATGTAGTTAGTTCCAACATTAAGCTTATAGCTATAGCAGTAAATGTAATAGTAAGAATTATAAAAAATAACGCACGCTTCCTTAAATTTAAACTATTTGGATATATTTTCGAATCACTCATTGAATACAAATAATGTCTTAAGGAGTGATGAAAACAAAAGTAGAGAATGAAGGAAATGAGTGGTGGCAGAAAGATGAAATTAATTAAAAGTAAAATATATAAGAATAGTAATTTTTTATAATTAATAAGAAATAATAGAAATAAAATTACATAAATATATTTTAATTCATTCAAAACAAATAATGGCTGAAAATTATAGTTCAAGAGAATACTGAAGAATGAAAAAACTTCGGAAGTATGAAATAGTATTGGTACTAATATTGGGGCGCTTCCCAGAAGGAAGATTAATAAATAATTCTTATTTTCGATTTCTTCCGTCTCTTCTATACCAAAGTGATAAGTAGATATTATCAAAAAGAATATTAATGCAATTTCTGAGTAATACAGCCAGCTCATTAAATAAATTAGTGATATGGATAAGTATGAAAAGATAAATTTAATCAACCATGATTTATAATTATCGAAAAGTTTTTTTGCAATTAGAAAATCAAAGTAACCATGCGGTATTCCTATTATCGATACTGTTATTAAAAGTAGGGTAAGTTGAATATTAATTGCAAATAATTCAGGCAAGATGATCATGCACACCCAGCTAATGACACTTAAATTTGCTAATAGCAATAGCTGATATTTTCTAAAGATTTCTTGCTGTAAGTGATTTAATAGCATATTTTATAAATATTATTTTTGGCATATTCCAGATAATAATTAATATATCAATAATTGACGGCGTATCTGATAGAAACCTAATAATTCTATTATCCTCATTACGTTCAAATAATCTAAAAAGGATGGACTTGCTATATACAGGTCTATCTTTAATGATCATTAATAAAATATTATCCATTTTTCTAAGGATGACATTTTTGAACGTTCTTGAGTATTCTTTATAGTCTTCACCTGCAAGTTTTTTAATATATTCATCTGCTTGTTTTTGTATATTCAAAAAAGTATATCCTGTGGATGCTCTAGTTGAGCCAGCTGGAATGCCAATATTTGTTAGTTTAGAATTTTTATTATTTATCCTTATATTTGTTGTTAGTGGTATCTCGCCATATTCCTCTCTAATTACTGAATAGTTTATTTGATAGTTTTCTTTTATATATTTATTAATCTCTTTTGTCATTTCAGATTGTTCTTTCTTTAAAGAGGTGTAATAAGTTGACTCAAATAAATATGTATTATTTCCCATGCCCAGACAGTAGAAAAAATGGAATTCATTGCTATCGCTAAAATCCATTAAAGTGGGTTTGAATGTTTTAAGTTGCTCATCAGTTTTAATAAATAGACCCTTGAAGACTTGTTTCATCTTGCTAGGTTTAGAAGCTGGTCTGCTATCAAAAACATATTTTGATTGTATACTTTCATTCGGCATATTTATTTCATAACTTCCTTCATATTCAGAAATATCGATTATTTCTGTTTCAAAAGTTATTTCTATATTTGATGAGTCATCTATTTTTTTAAAAATAAATTTATCAAAATCATAAGAATCTATACTTGAATAGTTATGCCTAGAACAATCAAGAGTAACGTTCGAGTTATTTGATATACAAAGGTTATTGTTAAATGATTTAGCAAGTTCTTTGAAAGGATGTTTGTATGTATCCCAATAAGACCATGTCTTCCTTATTCTATTTGTTTTTGAATTATTATCTATCACGCAAACTTTGTATTTTGTATTAATCAATCTATAAGCAAGACTGAGACCGGAACAGCCAGCTCCAACAATTATAATGTCATACTCTTTCATGAGTATTTGGTAACCCTTTAAGTGAAGAATGAAGAGATTGATTATGATTTTTAGGACTACAGAATAAATACTGTGAAACAAACATATAAAACGTTTTTACTAGAATCTTGACTTTGTCAAATTTTGAAGTATTGACTTTATTTAGCACAAACGTTTGCTTGTTTTTCAAGATTTTGTGACCAATTTCCTTATACATTTGTAATGCATAAAGTATCGAGAATCTTGAACCCAATGGGATATACTTTATACCTTCTAAAGCACTTGAATAATAATCATTAGACAGTCTAATTAAATCTGAAGTAACCTCATATATTTTATCATTATCATGGTTTAATATTTCATCTTTACTTATTTTATCTTTAGGTAAATAAACTCTATTCATCAAAAAATCTTCATTTATATCTCTACATATGTTTGTTATCTGCATGGCGATACCAAGATCAATGGCATGATATTTTGCTTCTTTATTTTTTATATCTAAGACATCGCACATCATAATGCCTACACATCCTGCAACCTTATAACAATAGTTCAATAAATCATTAAATGATGTGATATGCCCTGAATACATATCTGAACTAATACCTTCTTTAAGCTGATTTATGACAGGGGTTTCGATTCCATACCTTTTAATACTATTTTCTAGATCTTTCGTATCTATAGATCGCTCGCAATCAACATTATCATCATATAAACGACAGAATGCATAAACAGTTAAGACTTTATTTCTAGTTTTTTTTGGGAGAAATAGTGATGCAACATAAAATGTTTTACTATTTTTTTTCAGTATATTTTTATTATTATCCATTATATTTAAGTATAAGCTTTTCTGTAACTTTTGCAGATGATATTACACCAGGTACACCCGCACCTGGATGACTTCCTGCTCCAACAAAATATAAGTTATTTAATTCCTTAGATTTATTAGAATATCTAAAATATGCTGATTGTCTAAAAATTGGTTGTATGCCAAAACCGCTACCTTTAAATGAATTTAGATCTGATTCGAAATAGTTAGGAGTAATAAAGAACTTATCAATAATTTCATTTTTAAGATTAGGTAATATCTTTTCAGATAAAATTTGAATAATATGAGATGAAAACTCTTCCCCTTTGATATCCCAATCAATAGAGCTTTCATTGTTAGCAACTGGTGCAAGAACATAAAATGAATCTGAATTATTTTGAATATTTTTTTTATCTGTAGCAGCTGGTCTATGTAAATATAAACTTGGGTCATCAATAAAAACTTTTTTATCAAATATATCTTCTAATAAATCTTTGTGTCTCTTATTAAAGATGATTGTATGATGTTTGACATCATCGTAATGTTTTTTTGTTGAGAAATATAAGACGAATAGACCCATAGAATGTTTCAAAATAGCGGGTTTATTAAATATTTTTTTAGGTTTAATTTTAAGAATCTCTGGATAGAAGTATGATGGGTCAGCATTACTGACAACTAAGTTTGTTTGATAAACATCATTATTTGTGATTACTGAGTGAATTTTATTATTCTTGTTCTCAATACCAATTACTTCACAATTTGTTTCATACTCAATATTTAACTTTTTAAAAAGTTTTTCAAATCCATTAACAATAGAGCGTGTACCACCTTCGGCATAGTAAACACCCCATTTCCATTCTAAATACTGAATAAGTAGATATATTGAAGTTGTTGTGTAAGGATTGCCTCCGACTAAGAGCGGGTGCATGCTCATTGCTTGTATAAGATGCGGATTATTTAGGTAACTTTTTACAGAAGAGTGGACTGATTTATAAAATTTTATTTTCATCAACTCAGGAATATAAGGAAGCATGCTATTTAGTGTTTCAAAAGGATAGTCTGATAACTTTAAATAAGCTGTGTTAAATATTCTTTTTGAATGCTTAAGAAGTTTTAGATACCCTGTTGCATCTTCTTTAGAATATTTAGTCTTCATCTCAGTAAGCATTTTTTTTAATGAAGAGCCGTAATCAAAATATGATCCATCATTAAATAAGAATCTATAAAACGGTTCAACTTTTAACAAATTGAAATAGTCTCTTGAGTCCTCTTGATGCAAAGAGAAAAGTTCGTTGATTAGATATGGAGCTGTTATCACTGTTGGCCCGGCATCATATTCGAAACCATTATGATTTAATGTTCTTGCTCTTCCGCCTAAGTTCGGTTGTTTTTCTAATACTTTAACATCATATTGCATTGCTCTAAGTCTGCAAGCAATAGCAAGTCCGCCAAAGCCTGAGCCTATGACAATTGCTTTTTTCATTTGAGTTCATACAAGGAGTTTTTGACTCCTTGTATTTATGTTATTTAGCTATTTTTAAGCTGATTCTTCAGAATCTGTTACAGCTGCTGCCCAGATAAATATACCAAATCCAATTTTGTTAACAAAATCAGCAAGGTTATATACTAAGTTGAGACTAGCTGCATCAGCGGCTCCCATTAGATATCCAAGTAGATATCCTAATGGATAAATTGCCCAGCCAACTAATACGATTGTACGACAAGCATTGAATGCCATTTGAGCACCTGCGCTTCCGCAAGACTCAGATTTTTGCGCTGCTTCACCAGCAAAGATTTCATATAGAATGTATATCCAGCCAGCCATTCCGATAATGAATCCTAGCATTGCTGATATTATTCCAGCTTCGCCTAAGTATCCACCTACTAGCATCACTAAAGTACCAATTAATAATCTCCAGAATATGCCTACTGACACAGCTGTAACAGCTGCAAGTATGAAATAGAATTCTATCATTAATAATGGAACTGTAAGTAGCCAATCAATATATCTAAATACTGTTGGTGAATCGCCTGTTGCAACCCAAACATCCCTCATATAAAAGTAATGAACAGCTGCAATAAGTGTAACAAGTGCAGTAACTGTTAATGACGTTTTCCATTTAGGATTAACTCTATCTCTTTCGACAAGGAAAAAGACGGTTGATGCCACCATGGCAATTGAAATTATCCAGAAAGTAACGCCAACGTAGTCATTAGCTGCTAAGTCTCCTGCAAATACAAGTGACGGCATTGTAAAGACTAGTACCGCTGGTATTACACGTGATAACAAACCTCTCATAATTCACTCCTGTGTGTAAAATAATAATTATTCTCATTCCAAATATATTATGTTCTTTGGAAATAATCTAGGAATACTGACCAAAAAATAGTAAGAATTATATAGAAATTCCTTTATATTGATGGATCACAATAGTAGGCATATGTACTAATGCCATAAGAATTGGTGATGTCAGAATACCTATAATTCCAAACAATATTCCTAGGACACCTGCTGTATATTCTTTTTGAAGACAAGCGAGTAATCCTAATATGAAAGCAAGCGGGCTAAATAGGGGAGATAAAATAAAAATTCCGATAAATCCGAATACTATACTTAGTGAGCCATAAACTGATGAAGATTGTTTAATAATTATTTTTTCGTCACTCATTTATTTATAGTGCTCTCTTCTTTGAGAGAATTGTTTGACGCGTTCTCTCCATTTTTTATATGAACCGAATGAGATATTTTGTTTCATGATGCGTTTAATCATATCGCTATCAATTCCATAAAGATCATTGATACTATCAAAACTTACATCATCAGACAGAGCCATATATATAACTTCTCCAATTTCTTTTTCAGTAAGTTTTATTTTTTTATGTGTCATACAAAAAAATTAAATGGTTCCTTCTAAAATATATTTCAGAATTTTAACAGCTTGGTCTTGATCTTTTGTTACGGCACATGCAGCTGCATCAACTTCTTTTAATGGATGTTGATTATCATCACTATGTATAACGATAATTGATTTATTCAAAGCAGATGCATATCCAGCATCAAAAGCTGCATTCCATTGTTTGTATTTTTCGCCAAACTTAACTATCACAACATCACTGCCTTCAATAGCTTTCTTTGTTCTAATTGAGTTGATATTTGCGCCTTTATTATCTTTCCAAAAATTACTGTCTTCTGATCCAAGTATTTGAACACCACAATTATCTGATAATTCGTGGTTTGTAACTGGCGATGAAAATTTGATAACTAATCCTTCCTGATTACATTTATTGACAATTTCATCTCTCCAGTCAGTATGAATTTCCCCTGATAAATATACATTTAACATTCTTTTCTCCTTATTGATGCCCGTTATTATATAATAACTGAGATGTTTTTTAGAATGATTAAGGAATAGTTTGGAAAAGAAAAATAATATGGATAGACAAATAATTGCTATTGGTGGCGGGGGTTTTGGCAGGAACCCCGGGGTTGGGATAATAGAAAAATACATACTGGAACAATCGCGAAAAAGTTCCCCAAACATATGTTTCATACCAACAGCCACAGGTGATAATGATGCATATAAAGTAAGTTACTACTCCACATTTAATAAATTAGATTGTAATCCAATTCATCTAGACTTTTTTAAAAGAACGCCTGATTTAGAGAAGACAATAGCTGATCAAGATATTATCTTCGTTGGTGGAGGGAACACTAAGAGCATGTTATCTGTTTGGAAAGAATGGGGGCTAGATATCATTTTAAAGAAAGCTTATGCGAGAGGAACAATAATGAGCGGCGTAAGTGCTGGCGCAATATGTTGGTTTGAGAAAGGAGTTACAGACTCATGGGCAGATAAATTGAACGTAATGGAATGTTTGAGTTTCACAAAAGGGAATTGTTGCCCACATTATGATGAAGAGGCTGAGAGAAAACCGTCCCTATCGAGATTTATTACTGAAAATACACTCAGTGATTGTTATGCCATAGATGGTGGGTGTGCGTTACATATAAAAAATGACACTCAATATAAATCAATTTCTTTTGTGACTGATAAGAATTCATTTCTGGTTAAAAAAGAGAATGAAGAAATTATTGAAGAGCTAATATCTAAAATACATATTTCTTAATATTATATTCATTTGTATCTTTGCCAATCTTCACTGATGCTGTACTATGGCAACTCATAATTGATAGTTTAGTATTGTAAGACTAATAGATACTCCTTCGTTTCAAACAATACAATATGCTTCATAATAATAGATAATAAATAAATCGCTATGATCAAAACAAAAGACCTAGGAATTTCATTTTCAGGACACAAGATATTTCAAAACGTTAATATCGTCATTAATAAAAAAGAAAAAGTTGGATTTATTGGCAGAAATGGAAGCGGGAAGAGTACGTTCTTAAAAATTATTATTGGTCAGATTGAGCAAGATGATGGTGATGTGATTATGCCAAAAGGCTATAAGATTGGTTATCTAGATCAACATATTAAATTTACTCACAATACTGTAGTTGATGAAGTATGTAGTGTTCTAAGCGGTGACAGAGAATATGAAATTTGGAAAGGAGAGACAATATTAACAGGTCTCGGATTTTCTGAAGAAGAAATGACAAATGATCCAAAAGGTTTTTCTGGAGGTAATCAGGTCAAAATTAACTTAGCAAAACTTTTATTAGAGGAGCCTGATATGTTGCTCTTAGATGAGCCCACAAACTATCTTGATATACATTCCATCAAATGGCTTGAGAGTTTTCTAAATGACTGGCGAGGCGAACTAATACTTGTAACTCATGATAGAAGTTTTATGAATAATGTCATTAGTCATACACTTAATATTCATAGGGGTGAGTTTAAGAAAACTTCTGGTACAACAGAAAAAGTGTTGGATAAAATAGAAGCCGAAGAAGAAATTTACAATAAAACTGTTGAGAATGAAGCTAAAAAAAGAGAGGAGACTGAGGCGTGGATAAATAGATTTAAGTCTAAAGCAAGTATGGCTACACGTGCACAATCTAAAATTAAAATGCTTGAAAAAACAGAGAAGAGAGAGAAATTATCAGCAATTATTAACCTGGATTTTAAATTTAATTACGAGCCTTATAACAGCAAAGAAAATTTAGTTAACTCAAGCAAACTTGAATTTTATTATGAACAAGAGAAACCTCTCATTAAAAAGTTATCATTCAGCATAAAGAGTACTGATAAAATTTGTATTATTGGGAAAAATGGCAAGGGTAAATCGACCTTACTTAAGCTAATTACAGGTGACCTTGAGCCTGTCACAGGTTATACGAATAAACACATCAAAACAAAGATTGGTTATTTTGGGCAAATGAATATTGATAGGTTAGATCCTAAAAATAGTATTTATATGGAGCTTCAGAAATGTGTACCTAATATGCCAGAATCAAAAGTGCGAAGCATCTGCGCTAATATGATGTTTCAAGATAATTTATCTAATAAAAAAATTAATGTACTGTCTGGGGGTGAAAAAAGTCGAGTCATGCTAGGTAAGATTTTGATTAACCCTGCTAGCTTGCTTTTACTTGATGAGCCAACAAACCATCTAGATTTAGAATCATGTGATTCATTACTTGCAGCAATCAAAGATTTTGATGGAGCTGTATTGATGGTCACTCACGATGAGTATTTTTTACGAGAAGTCGCTAATAAATTAATTGTATTTGATGATAATCGTGTGAGTGTTTTTGAAGGAACATACAATGACTTTTTAGACAAGGTCGGCTGGGCTGATGAGTATTAGTTAAGCTTATCGTATTTACAATCGTACTTAAGAAGTTTTTTCCGTTGGTCTATACAGTACGGTAACAAAACCTATTCGATGAATGATGTCAGCATTTAGTTTTTCTTGCATTTTCAAGCATTGCTCTGCTCGTTCATCTTTATCAGAACCTTTAGCTCTCACTTTTATTAATTCATGAGCATTAAGAGCTACATCAATCTCTTTTATGACAGCATCTGTAAGACCATTTTGACCAATCATTATAATTGGTTTTAATAAATAGGATTTTTTCTTCAACTCTTTTCTTTTTAAATTTGAAATAATTTCTTTCATAATTGAACTAAATAGTGTCTAGAATAAATATAAAAATAATAATTAATGAGAAAAAGAATGCATGAAAGAAATCTTTTGAATTTGTTATTGATTTATTAAATAAATACACTGCGCTTAGTGAGACAGGGATTGAAAATGCATAAATATAGCCGAGAACATAGCCTATGCTTCCTGCAATTGATCCGTTTTGCTCAATACGCCAAGAAAATACTAAGATTGATAAGATTAAAGCAAATAAAATAGTGTGGCTTTTTGAAGTGTATATTTCTATAAATTTATATTTTTTTGATAACAGAATGCCAAGACATGATAATGCAAATAAGACTAGAGCAAGTGCAATAAAAATCATAATTTCACAATACAGAAATATGTTTGACAGCGCAATAATTCATTGTAATTGTTGACTACTCCACTGTAACTGACTTTGCTAAATTCCTAGGCTTATCAACATCAGTCTTTTTCTTTAAAGCTACGTGATAGCTTAATAATTGTGCTGGTATAATATAAAGAATGGGTACTATAAGATCAGGGCAATCGGGCATTTTAATAATTTCTACTTTCTTATTTTTTTTAGGAATTTTTTTATTTGTAAATATGAATGTTTGTCCTTGTCTAGCTTCTACCTCAGCAAGATTAGATAGCACGAGTTTTGCTAAATGATTATCCGGGAGAAAACAAACAACAGGCATCTTTTTATCAACTAACGCCAAAGGTCCATGCTTAAGCTCGCCAGAATGATATGCAGATGCATGAATATACGATATCTCTTTTAATTTAAGAGCTCCCTCTAGTGCAATTGGATAAGTGCCACCTTTGCCTAAAAATAATGTATGGTCTTTATTTTTAAACTTAGATGATATTTTTTTTATTTCAGATTCAAGTTTATAAACTGAATTTATTATTTTATCAATCTGCTTCATATCGGAGACCATTTTCTTCTCAGATTCTTCAGTGCTTCTCGAAACTATAATGGATAACAATAATAATGAAAATAGTTGAGAGGTAAATGCTTTAGTTGAAGCTACACTAATTTCAGGACCGGCATTCATAAGAAACACCAAATTCGATAGCCTTGTAATAGTACTCTCAGCTACATTGCATATAGCAAGTGTATCTTTGTAACCTAATCTCTTTGCTTTCTTAAGTGATGAAATTGTATCTGCTGTTTCTCCCGATTGTGATATGCATACAAATAAGGTATCAGGCAGAATATTAATTTTTTTATATTTGTATTCACTTGCAACTTCAGCTGTACAAGTAATTGTTGAATGTTGTTCTATCCAGTCTTTTGCAACTAAAGATGCGTGGTAACTTGTGCCGCAGGCAACAAAATGAATGTGTTTAATTTTACTAAGTATCCTGTCTGTATTTGGACCAAATATATTTGGCAACAATGAAGCTTGTCCTACGTAACGACTCATCATTTCATTTAATATTGCCTTTTGCTCATATATTTCTTTATGCATAAAATGTTTGTGGCCCGCTAAGGATACTTGCCTGTCTTTAAGACTTGTTGTAATGACTTTCTTGATAAGATATTTATTCTTTTTATCAAAAATACTAACTTTTTCTGGAGATAATTCTGCGAACTCACCGTCTCCAAGTGTTAGATATTTTTGGGTGTCTTTGAGTACGGGGCTAATGTCTGATGCGATGTAATTTTCATTTACACCTTTTGCAATAATTAATGGGCTACCATTAGATGCTGCAAACAACTTATCGGGTAAGTCTGAGTTAATAGCTCCAATTGCATAACTACCTTCGAGGATTTTAACTGACTTAATAAGAGCGGCTCTCATGTCTTTATATTTTTTATAATTATAATTAATGAGATGAGCTATAACTTCAGAATCTGTGTCACTTTTGAAAACGTACTTCTTTTTTATTAAATATAGCTTAATGTCTTCATAATTCTCAATAATTCCATTATGGACTATGTCTATAATTCCAGAATTATGTGGATGGGTATTTTTTAATAATGGCTCACCATGAGTTGCCCACCGTGTATGCGCAATACCTGTTGAAATATTAGCAATGGTTTTTAGCTTTTTTTTAAGATGATTGATGGGCCCTGTTGATTTAATTACAAGATTTTTATTACCTTGGGATAGACCTGCAATACCTGATGAATCATAACCTCGATATTCAAGTTTCTTTAATCCATTAAATAGTTTATTGGAAATAGTTTTTTTTGAGGTAATTCCGTATATACCACACATTATCTTTTCTTGTTTGTTTTAGATGTTTTTGTTTTCCAATTACGTATTGTCATTTGTTTACTTCTTGCAATTGTTAAATTTCCTGAACCAGTAGTATCCTTTGTAATCGTGGATCCTGCTGCGATAAATGACCCTTCTCCAATTATAACTGGTGCTACCAACATAGAACCAGATCCAATAAAAGAATTATTTTTTATGATTGTTTTGTTCTTATTGATGCCATCGTAGTTACAGGTAATTGCGCCTGCACCAATATTAATATTTTTTCCAAGTGTTGCATCTCCGATATAGCTAAGATGATTAATTTTAGTAAAATCTCCAATGATTGAGTTCTTAATCTCAACAAAATTACCTATGTTACATGAGTTTTTAACTTTAGTTCCTGGTCTAATACGTGCAAATGGACCGACTGTACAATTATCACCAATCGTAGCGCCAAAAATAATTGTATTAGGTTTAATAAATACATTTTTCCCAATCTTACATCTATTTAAAAAACAGTTGTGCCCAATAGTTGAGTTTTCACCTATACTGACATCGTCCTCAAAAACACAATTAATATCTATTTCAACATTTTTACTTACTCGCAAATTTCCACGAATATCGGTTCTTGAAGGATCTCTAATCAATGTTCCTGCTTCAAGTAATCTTTCTGCTTTTTGTCTTAGATATTTTTGTTCAAGATTAACGAGGTCATTTTTAGAATTTACTCCGGTTACTTCTAATTCATTTTTAAATTTAAATGTTGCAACTTTATGATTTTTATCGATGAGTAGTTTTATGATATCTGTTAAGTAATATTCTTTTTTTTGATTATTGTTGTTAATCAGAAAAATGTATTTTCTTAGTATTTTTTCATGTATTGCTATGACGCCAGTGTTTACTTCTTTGATCTGCCTTTGATCAAGAGTAGTCTCTTTTTCTTCTATGATGGATTTAATTTTATTATTTTGTCTTATAATTCTTCCATATCCTTTTGGACTCTCAAGTTCAACTGTACCAACAACTGCATCGTTTTTATTAAGCATACTTATGATTTTTCTTATTGAAGCGCTGCTTATAAATGGAATATCCCCACATAATATTAATAGCTTATTACTAGATACTGTTTTTTTCTTTAGCGCTGCTTTTACTGCACCTGCTGTTCCATTAAGAACATTTTGATATACATAATCTATAGATTGCTCATCTAAGATTTTTTTCAGTCCAGGTGATTTTTTATTGATTACACATATGTTTTTTTTTGCTTTAGCATTTTTTAGTGAAGATATTATGTGATTGATTACAGGCTTTCCTGCAATATCAAAAAGCAGTTTTGACTTATCAGCTTTCATTCTAGTGCTTTTACCAGCACCTAGAATCACAGATGTGAACATACAAGCTACCCCTTGCTTATTTTTTACTATTACTTCTCAGTTTTTTAATGAGACGCAATTGAGCAGCTGCTTGTAATAACTCCGACTTAGCTTTTGTTGCATCAACTTCGTTAGCGCTATTTTTCATAGCTTCTTGTGCTAATCTCTCTGCTTCTAAAGCTCTTTCCTCGTCTAAATCATCTTCTCTTAATGCAGTATCTGACAAAATCGTTACCTCATTAGGTTGTATTTCCAATATACCACCACTTACATAAAAGGTCTTCATTTGATCTTTGTTAATTTGAGCTCGGACATCACCTGGCTTCAGCTTTGTAATTAATGGAGTGTGTTTTGGGGATATTCCAACTTCTCCCATTTCTGCAGGAGCATAGACCATTTCAACTTCTTCTGAAAAAAGCTCCTCTTCAGCACTTACAATTTCAAGCTTTATTTTATCTGACATTATTTAATTTCTTCTGCTCTTTTTTCTGCTTCTGAAATTTCACCTATCATATAAAAGGCTTGTTCAGGTAAATGATCATAGTCACCATTTACAATTGCTTGGAAACCTTTGATTGTATCTTTTAGTGATACATATTTACCTGGTGTTCCAGTAAATGTTTCAGCAACATAGAAAGGTTGTGATAAATATCTTTGTATTTTACGCGCCCTATTTACGGCAAGCTTGTCCTCTTCAGATAATTCGTCCATACCTAATATTGCAATGATGTCTTTTAGCTCTTTGTATTTTTGAAGAACCCCTTGTACTGCTCTAGTAGTGTCATAGTGCTCTTGTCCAATAATTAGCGGATCCAATTGCCTACTAGTAGAATCAAGTGGGTCTACCGCAGGGTAGATACCTAGTTCAGCGATGTTACGAGATAATACAACCGTTGCATCTAAATGAGCAAATGTTGTAGCTGGGCTTGGGTCTGTTAAATCATCAGCTGGAACATACACGGCTTGTATAGATGTAATAGATCCTGATTTTGTAGATGTAATACGTTCCTGTAATACACCCATCTCCTCAGCAAGTGTTGGCTGATATCCTACAGCTGATGGCATACGTCCAAGAAGCGCTGACACTTCAGTACCGGCTAATGTGTATCGATAAATATTATCAACGAAGAGCAAGGTATCGCTACCTTCATCTCGAAAGTGTTCTGCCATTGTTAATCCAGTTAAAGCTACACGCAGTCTATTCCCAGGTGGTTCATTCATTTGACCATAGACCAATGCAACTTTATCTATAACTTGAGCATCTGTCATTTCATGAAAGAAATCGTTCCCTTCACGTGTCCTCTCCCCAACTCCTGCAAAAACAGAAAATCCGCTATGCTCAGCAGCAATATTTCTAATTAATTCCATTAAGATCACAGTTTTTCCAACACCCGCACCTCCAAATAATCCTACTTTGGATCCTTTAGCAAACGGACATATCAAATCAACAACCTTAATACCTGTTTCAAGAATTTCAATTTCAGATGCTTGTTCAGAGAACGTAGGAGCAGCTCTATGAATAGGCATTGTTTTCTCTGCTTTGATATCGCCAGCATTATCAACAGGCTCACCAAGGACATTCATTATTCTTCCGAGTGTTTTTTCACCAACTGGAACATTAATAGGAGCGCCTGTATTATTGACTGACAAACCTCTTTTTAATCCATCTGTAGAGCCCATAGCAATTGTTCTTACAATACCGTCCCCAATCTGTTGTTGTACCTCAAGTGTAAGGCCACTTTCATCTACTTTTAATGCATCAAATATTTTCGGTATAGAGTTCCTTGAAAACTGCACATCGATTACAGCTCCAATAATTTCTACAACTTTACCTGCTTCCATTTTTTTCTCCTATCTTATAATGCGGCAGCACCAGAGATAATCTCTGAAATTTCCTGAGTTATCGCTGCTTGTCTGTTTTTGTTATATATTAATTGTAATTCTGATATTAAATCTGTTGCATTATCTGAAGCAGCTTTCATAGCCACCATTCTTGATGCTTGTTCACATGCCAAATTCTCAACTAAACCTCGGTACACTAGGGATTCTATATATCGTGTGAACAATGACTCTAAAACAGTTTCCGCATCAGGCTCATATAGATAGTCCCAGTAGTAATCATAATCACTATTTTTTTCTTCAGATTTTATGGGTAGAACTTTTTGGATTACGGGCTCCTGACTGACAGTGTTCAAGAATTTATTGTACACAAGATATACTTCATCTATATCGCCGTTGATAAAATTATCAATTGTGCTTTTTATTAATCCTAATACTTGTTCTATTTTCGGTTTATCCCCAAGTTGTGCAGTTTGTGCCATAACGTCACCGCCCATTCTTTGAAAAAATGATAATGCTTTACTGCCTATAAGTGAAAAAGAAGGTTTGATATCTGCTTTTTTATCTTCTTCTATAGATTCAACAACTAACTTGAATAAATTATTATTTAATCCGCCGCATAGGCCGCGATCCGATGAAATTATTATGTACCCCTTTTTTTTAACTTCTCTTGCAACAAAAAATTCAGAGGTATACTCAGGATGAGCATGAGCAAGATGCGATATTACGTTTGAAATTTTTTCAGCATATGGTCTTGCTTTAGACATTTGATCTTGTGCTTTTTTCATTTTACTGGCAGCTACCATCTCCATAGCTTTAGTGATTTTCTGAGTATTTTGTATACTCGCTATCTGTGATCTTATTTCTTGGCTGCCTGACATTTCTAGTAAACTCCTTTGTCTTTGAAGTCTTCCATTAGTGTTTTAAGTTTTGCTGCAACTTCATCGTTGTAATCACAATTTGTGTTTATTTCGCTTACCAATGCTGAATACTTTTCAGATGAAAATTCATGTAATGATTTTTCAAAAGCTATAATTTTATCAAGGGGTACTTCATCTAAGTAACCTTCATTGGCTGCAAATAGTGAAATTGCCATACCTGCAACAGATAAAGGTGAATACTGAGCTTGCTTCATAAGCTCTGTTACACGCTTACCTCGTTCTAATTGTTTCCTGGTTGCTTCATCCAAGTCAGATGCGAATTGTGAGAAAGCTGCAAGTTCTCTATATTGTGCTAAAGCTAATCTAACACCACCACCTAGTTTTTTAATAATTTTAGTTTGGGCAGCGCCACCAACACGTGATACAGATAGCCCAGCATTTATAGCGGGTCTTATACCGGCGTTGAATAAATCAGTTTCTAGAAAAATTTGTCCATCAGTGATAGAAATAACATTAGTTGGTACAAATGCTGACACATCACCAGCTTGTGTTTCTATGATAGGGAGCGCTGTTAATGAACCAGTTTGACCTTTGACTTTTCCATTAGTTATGTCCTCTACCGCTGCTTCATTAATTCTCGCAGATCTTT
>Ga0129342_1000157_pt1 | contig 25843 bp, 18 predicted proteins | sample CPBDNA_5_FD_94426 | JGI IMG/M metagenome (GOLD analysis project Ga0129342, IMG submission 94426) | Freshwater to marine salinity gradient microbial communities from Chesapeake Bay, USA - CPBay_Sum_15_0.2_DNA | ecosystem: Environmental > Aquatic > Marine > Coastal | place: USA: Chesapeake Bay...
AAACATCAAGCAGTTTCTAGACATGCTTGGGAAGTTTGGGAAAATGAATGGGTACATACGTACCTTCAAACCTTTTAAACGTAAGAGATTCTTTGACTATTGGGACGGACCTCGTACCCCACCTAAAGAAATGGGGATGATTGAACGTGCTAGCAAGAACACCCCAATACAGGGTGCATCTGCTGACATGACCAAGCTAGCTCTCGTCAAGATTCACAACTTCATCAAAGATCATAACCTACAATCACAGGTAAAGATTGTAATGACTGTTCACGATCAGATAGATACTATCTGTAAAGAAGAAATTGCAGAGAGATGGAAAGCAAGGATGACTGAACTGATGGAAGAAGCAGCTCTTACTATTGTTACTAACGGTCTGCTAAAAGCAGAAACAAACATTTCAAAAACATGGGAAAAGTAAATTTAGTCATGGATGAGATTGTATCATACTGCTGCACTGCTCCTATAGATTCTGACACACACATCTGTCAGCAATGTGGGGAATGGGGGGAGCCAATACTCTTGAGTGATGAGCAATCTTAAACTACAGTCTACAGTTTATCCAGACGATCCAGCTCCTACCTATGCAGCTTGGTGTGAATGGATGATTGCTAGAAATAAACAAGAGTGGAGACAAAGAATCAATATTAATGAACTAGAAATGGAAATAGTTTATCTAGACTATGAAGGAATCGAGTTAGGTATGGACTACACAATGGATGTTGAGATTGAAGCAGCAGTTGTATTTATTGACCATGGTATCGGGGAGTATGAATTTTGGGGAACAAAAGGTTACCATACTGATGTACGACCGGAGGTAGATACATTGCATGTTGTAAATCTGACTATCTATGATGAGGATTCAAACAAAGTAGAACCGAATGAAGAAATCACTAAGCTTGTTGAGAAGTGGGTGTTTGACAACACTAGCAAGATAGGTGATGACATTCTAGAGAAGGTACAACGTGACTGCGATTACTGACTTTATTATTTCAGTTTGGAATTGCGCTTATAGCTCAGTTGGTTAGAGCATCGGACTCATAATCCGCAGGTCCTAGGTTCAAGTCCTAGTAGGCGCACATGCTTCCGTAGCTCAGTTGGATAGAGCAACTGCCTTCTAAGCAGTAGGCCATAGGTTCGAATCCTATCGGGAGTACAATTCACAACTAAACACAAATTAAACATGATGGAATTTGCATTTTATTTTCTATGCGGGATGTTGATATTCGCAATAACCTGCATAGCCCTACTTATCCTAATAGACATAGTTATGGATAAGTGGAAAGACGTTAGTTATAGAATCTCTGAAATAAAGAAACACAATGCCAGAAAGAGGGACAACTAAAAAGTTGAGCCCTTTTGTTTACCCTGGGATTAGGAACAGAGATAGACTAAGGGCTCTTAACGCATTTACATGTCTGTCTGTGGACCTGTCTGACTATTTAGATATCTGTGCTTTTGCATTTGACATTGATAGAGATAGTATGCTTGGGAGAGACAGGCATCATGAATGCGTACTTGCACGGCATGCATTCTCAAAGATAGTTAGAGACAGGACTACATTGACATTGGATGCGATTGGGAGGTATATCAATAGGGATCACTCTACAATCAAACACAGCTATAAACAAGCTGAGGATTTGCTTGAGACATACCCGTATTTCAAGGACAGGTACAAAACATGTATCGCTCTTTTGAATAAACTAGAAGTGGTTAAAGATGTAGATAGTCTGCAGTCTTTAGCTGATAGATTAAAACTAATTAACAAGGAAAATGATAGTAGCAACCAAAATGAAGAAAATATATGAGGTAAAGAATCAACAACAACGCAAGGCCCTAAATGCATGGGCTAAAGATGGTTTTAATGGGAGCATCATCGCAGGCACAGGCTTCGGTAAGTCTCGCTGTGGGGTATTGGCAGTTAGTAAACTGCTCAAGCCTGGAGACAAAGCCTTAGTTCTTGTCCCTACTACTCAGTTGCAAGATCAATTTGCAGAAGAGTTTAAGAAGTGGGATGCGGATGTTGCTCTGTTACAGACAGATATTATGTGTTATCAATCAGCCTACAAGCTAGAAGGAGAGCACTACAATATTGTTGTGTGTGACGAGGTACACTTAGGCATAAGCCCGCAGTATCGTAAGTTCTTTGAGAACAATACGTACGATAGGTTATTATGCATGACAGCTACGGTCCCTGAAGATGACGAATACCGTAACTATCTTATGAAGCTTGCCCCTATTCGCTTTCACATTTCTCTTGATGAGTGTGTAGAGCTGGGACTAGTGAGCCCATATGAGATAGTTTGTATCCCGGTTGATCTCAACGATGAGGACCAAGCAGCATACAAGAAAGCACAGAACAAATTCTTGCAAGCCAAGTATCGTATTGGGGACTTCGATGCATTTACTGCAGCTAAGCTTATCTTAGCAAAGAAGATTCCTGGTGATGCTGGTGCCGCAAAGATGTTCTTTAATGCAATATCAGAGCGTACAAAAGTGGTGCAGCATTCTACAGCCAAGATTGACAAGGCTAAGGAGCTTGTAGCACAACATACTGATGATAAAATTCTTGTATTTTCTGGGACTAATAAGTTCACTGACTCTATGGCTGATTCTCTTTCGGCACTTGCGTATCATTCTGGGCATACTAAGAAAGGAAGAGAAACGGTACTTGAATCGTTTCGAGATGGATCCAACCGTATCCTTTGCAGTACAAAAGCACTTAACCAGGGTTTTGATGTCCCTGACGCTAGTGTCGGCATTATTGCTGGCCTTGTTAGTAAGTCCTTACCTATGATTCAGAGGGTTGGTAGACTCCTTCGACTCAGTACCCCAGACAAGATCGGTAAGATCTACATAGTCTACGTTCACAACTCTCAAGAAGAGAAGTGGTTAAAACAAGCAGTTAAATCCTTAAACAATGTAAAATGGTTAACAATCTAACATTACAGAAGGTAACGAAGCTCCCTAACGTCAAGTACATTGACAACAATCGCTTCAAGCTCGAGCAAACGCACATTGATAAACTTGCGAAAAGCATTTCTAAGTTTGGGTCTAATATTAGCCCTGTATTGCTTACAAAAGACAACTACATCCTTGATGGTCAGAATAGGGTAAAGGCCTATGAGAAGACTATTGAGAATGGGGAATCTAACTCTCTGTACGTAGTTACGTTTGATGTAAACTACAAAGGCAATGAAGAGTACTTCAAAGACATGCTTTCTGAGGTAAACAACAAAGTCGAGAAGTGGAAAGCTCATGACTGGTTGGCTCATCACATTGACAATGAGAATTACAAGAAGCTACATGATCTATGGCAGAAGTATCCTGACCACAACTTGACAGCTTTGCGCAGTATCAGCACTAAAAACACTGATACTGGGGGAAGTATCTCAGATGCTTTTAAGGACGGTGTTTACGTGTATGATTTGAGTGAAACAAAGCAGGTTATTTTAGAGAGAGTAACAGACTTTATTAAGGAAGATTACCCTATACCTGCAAAAGTGTGGAAGCAAGGTGCAGTTCTTAAAGCTCTTTCTGTTCTTAGTAACGATCCTGCATTTGATGTTGATCGTATGTTTGATCAGATAAACAAGAACTTAGGTACATTTCAAGTGCAGTCTGGTCAAGCTAACTGGTGCGGGTATTTCAAAAGCCTGCATAACAAAGGCTTGAAGGATAGTAGTAAGAAAATAAAGAAGAACTTTATAGGTTCTTACTGATATACAACTATTTATTATGGTCGTAGAGATTTGTACAAAAAGTCTCAAGGATTTTGGGATAACTGCTGACGAATACTTATATTTGTCTCTCTTGCAAAGTGGTTCCCACGATGTCATAGACGATCTAAAGTTAGTTGTTAGGCTTGAAGTAATGCAAACCAAAGGCCTGGTTAAGCTGGGGGAGAGCACTGATCAACATGTTGTTAGAGCGAAATTTAGCACTCCGAATGCTACTCCGTTCGATCAGATGTGGTCAGAGCTTCTCTCCCACTTTCCTCTTAAGGTATATGCAAATGGGGGTGTACGCCCTCTACGTGCCAAAGACCCTAATGCCTCAACAAACAAGAAGGCTCGCAAACAGTACGAGAAGTACATTAAAGGAAGCGTAGTCAAACACAAGGAGGTGATTAGATGCTTGGGTGTAGAGCTAGACCAAAGAAGGAAAGCAAATAACTTAGGCTATATGCAAATGCTGAGTACATGGATTAATCAGCATACCTGGGAGCGCTATCAAGATCTAACAGACACTTCAGACAATGAGCGACGCATCACAAGGGAACTATAGTCTCCCAAAACTTTATCATATTTCAAAGACAGTAGAGAAATCTATACGAGATGTCCATGATGGTATGGTGGGGAAGAGACGTGTATACCCTACGTCGTGGCCTAGACTTAACAGAAATCTTATGGGGGGTTTGCAACCTGGGAAGATGTATGTTATTGCAGGTCGACCTGGGGTTGGGAAATCAGCATTTTCTAATCAATTAATATTTGACATACTCGATGTAAACAAAGAAGCAACCAACGACTTAGTCGTTATCTACTGGAGCTTTGAGATGCCTGGTGAGCAGCAGATACTACGTGCTGGCTCAAAGGACACTAAGCTTCAGACATTCGATCTGCTTTCTGTAGAGAGTACTCTATCAGAGGAGGCATTCGATAGGTACAAGCAAGCTGTACAGAAGTACAAGGATTATCCTATGTATTTCTGTAGTATCCCCCAAGACATGGACATAATCAAAAAAGTTAATGAAGAGATGTTCTTACGATATCCTTCAAAGACTGTCATCAATTTGATTGACCACTCACGATTAGTTCTTGGGAAGGAGGATACAGAACTGCAGAAACTAAACACAGTTTCTAAATCCTGCATGTGGATGCAGGCTAAAATGCAATCCATAACAATTCTACTTTCACAACTGAATCGTAACATCGAACAGGAGTACAGAGCCAAGCAGCAATACCAACCTTTGCTAACCGACCTCTTCGGAGGTGACTCTATTGGTCAGGACTCTCATGTGGTTATGATGTTACAGCGTCCCTACGACTTGTATGGGATTACTGATTCGTACTGCGGACAAGACCCTGTTGGGTTACTAGCTTGTCACGTGGAGAAGAATCGTGATGGTTTGCTGGGAATGATCCCATTTCAAACAGATTTATCAACATTCACAATTAATGAGCGAAGTAAAGATTAGTCTTCCCACTGGTAAAATCAAAGCCAGTAGGAAGTCCCCAAGAAACTTCGTTCTCTATGGTCAACCTAAAGTAGGCAAGACATCAGCTCTAGCCCAGCTAGACAACTGTCTAATCATTGACCTAGAGGACGGAACTGATATGATTGATGCTCTCAAGATCAAAGCCAATAACTTAAAGGACTTGGCTAAGATTGGGAAAGAAATTATCAGTCAAGGCAAACCTTATAAATACATTGCAATTGACACAGTTACACAGCTCGAAGTCTGGTGCGAACCAGAGGCGAAGAGACTTTATCAAAACACGCCCATGGGTAAAAACTTTGATAAAGAAAATACCGGACTATCTGTTCTCACTCTACCTAATGGGGGTGGCTACATGTATCTGCGTATGGCTTTCAAAGAATGGATTAGAAGGCTTAACAGTCTTGCTGATCATGTCATTCTTGTTGGTCATCTTAAGGAGGCTAAGATAGAGAAGAAAGGTAAGGAGGTAGCCTACAAAGACCTTGACTTGACCGGGAAGATTCGTAACATCACATGTGCTAATGCAGATGCAATTGGCTATGTGTTCCGTGAGAACGATACTACAATGATTAGTTTCGATTCTATGGGAGACATTCAAGCCGGTTCACGGTGTGACCACCTCAAAGGTCAAACGTTCCCGCTTGAGTGGGACAAAATATTCATCGACTAACTTTAAACCCAAACACTATGATTGAAGCAAATCAACAAACGGAGCTTACCGTAGAAAAGCAAACCACTCCTGAAGGAGAGCAGAAGACCATCACACTTTCTGGGATTATTGCAGATCTTGATAACGGTCTTGGGAGACCACAAATCAAGGATAAGTATGAGCTCACTGGGATGGAGATTAAGCAATTGTTCCAGCACCCAGTGCTCAAGAACCGTCGCCCAAAGAGAGCACTGACTAAGATCAGCTTTACTCTTGTGGATGACGTAAGTACTACACAGGAAACTCCTCAGGAGAACCCAAACCAACTGCGTGTTGATACAGAAGCACAGCGTGTGGATGACAACACTGCAGAGAACGATTCATTTGACACCTTTGAACTCATTAACTAATGGCTATTAACGCAAACAACTCCAACGAAGAAGTAGCAGGTGGTGGTGGAGTACCACTGTATGTAGGTATTGCACCTATGCAAATCATGGCTGTGAATCCCTCACAGTCTGAGCTAAGTGACCTAGGAATCAACTTACGAGCAGAACCACAGTACATTGATGTATCTATTGGTGGTGATACATACAACAAGATTACATTCTGGTTGAAATGTATCGAGCCTGAGTTTACTACACGCTTTGACGTTCTTGTAAAGCCAGAGCATCGTGTAGCTAAGTCAGGGAAGAACCTGTGGTGCAACTCTGTAGGTCAGTTTGTATTTGCAGACCAAGACCCATCAGAATTGTATGACTGGTACAAGTCTGACGGTGTGCGTAAAGCATACGTCGGTGAGGACATGCTCATGGATTTCATCAAGGCCTACGCTAACGTAGCTAATGGTGATGAGTGTGCATTTGAGACTATTGAGAAGATCATGGCTGGTGATGTCACGGAGATTCGTCAGCTCGTTAACGCACTGTCTGAGAACCGAGTTCGTGTATTGCTCGGTGTCAAAGATGGTAAGTATCAGCAAGTGTATACAAAGCACTTCGGTCGTCTTAAGCCTTTCCGTAAGGATTTGTTTATCAAGCAGCTTAACGATGACTACGGTGCATTCAATGCAGAGTACAATACTACCCTCGATCTCGAGAAGTATGTTCCTGGTCTGATTACCCCAGACGTAGAACCTGCAGCACAAGCTGAAACTGTAGACAGTGATTGGTAAGTTTCAGGGTTAATTACTAATTGCTGCGAATAGGGAGGGGGACTACGGTCCCCTTCCTTATTTTTACAAGTCATGATTAAGCATAGAAATAGCCATGATCATTTACACAGCGACGTAATACTAAGCAAGATAACAGAGTACGATATCTTTAGACACTATTGCCCTAACTTCAAGGAGCTTGGGGTAAAGTTTTGCAGTGATCTGCGTGAAGACACTAGACCTGGTGTCAGTATCGTTGAGTGGAAGGGTGGCCTACTATACAAGGACTTTGCTAATGAAGAACATACCTTCAATTGCTTTGGGTATGTGATGCACAAGTACAACTTAGAGTTTGTAGGTGCGTTGCAGCTTATATCTCGGGACTTTGGACTAGGGTTGACTGCATCTAATGTAGTTCCTACAGCTAGGAAGTATGTGTACAATAAGACACCCTTAAAACGTTCAGTGATTCGTATAAAAGCTAGACATTGGAATAGCTTAGATGCAGATTATTGGAAACAGTTTTGCATTCCTAGGAATTTATTGGTTAAATTTGATGTTCACCCAATAGAATATTTCTGGATTAATGAGACACGTTTTCACCCGCATAGTATCAGTTACGCTTTCCGTTTTCCGAGCGGTTATAAGATTTATAGTCCGTATGAAGAAGAAAATAAATGGTATAGTAACGTGGGTAAAGATGTTATTCAAGGGTATTCTCAATTGGTTGATAGCGGTAGGATTGTATTTCTCACAAGTTCGCTCAAGGATGTCATGTGTTTGGAGGTGCTTGGTTACTCCGCCATCGCTTTACAATCCGAAATGCAACTGCCCAGTGAAGCGCTCATCGAAACGCTCAAAGAAAGGTTCGAAGAAGTAATCGTTTTCTACGATAACGACTTCGGGTCAGAGCAAAATCCTGGGCAAACCGTAGCTTCAAAGATTTGTTCTAAATTTGGACTTGCTAATGTATGTGTCCCTGATATATATTGCAGCAAGGATATCTCTGACCTGATTAAAAATCGTGGTCTTAATATAGCACAACAACTAATCAATAAAGAGATATGGCAACTAACAAACAAAAGCAAATCGACGATATCCTACATAGATGTGCCGTTCTAATGGCTAATCTGGGGACTAAAACACCACACGATGTAGGAAGCCGAGAGAAAGCAAAACAACTAGAGAACGAGTGGCTTCAAGAAATAAAAGACATAGATCCCGAACAGTACAAGGTTCTAGTCCCAAGTCTACAAGAGTAAGAAACGCAAGAAAGAAACAAGTTGATGGTATTAACTTCCGATCATTACTAGAGGCATTCTGTTATCAGAAGCTGAAAGACGCAGGAATTAAATCTGAGTATGAGACAAAGAAGTTTGTACTATTAGAGGGCTTTCATTATAATGCTCCCCGCTTAGAAGATAACGGGAAGACAGGATACAATGACAAGCAGAAACACAAGGTTAGAGATATAACTTACACTCCAGACTTCCTAGACCCTAAGGGTAGATGGATAATAGAGTGTAAGGGGTATGCTAATGAAAGGTTCCCTCTTAAATGGAAGATGTTTATGAAGCAACTCAATGAACAGGATGATCCCCCTGTTCTATTCGTACCACGCAATCAGAAGCAAGTATTGCAGACGATTGAAATGATTCTAGAACTAACGGCCCCTACTAAATAGGGGCTGTTTTATTTTACACACATGAGTATTAAAACTGTTGGGCAGGCAACCCAATCAAACACTCGTGGCCTAGAGAAGAAGATTAGCAAAGGTGCAGAGCACTTGATCTTTGATGTACTACAAGCTACGCAATACTCTACCCCAATACCTTCAACTATACGTGAGCTGGTGACTAACGCCTGCGATTCACAACGGGAGAAGGAGATTGCAGTAGAGATACTTACAGGTAAAGCTCAGGTTGAAGATTACTTCATTACTCGACATGGAGAAGAGTATGAAGCATCTAACTTCAATCGTGAGTACTACGACCTCAACTATCTGGACATGGAAAATGATCATGTCAAGGTCAGATATATTGAGGACGATTCAGGCTCTGGGTATTGTGATACTGTAGAGATTACAGACTTCGGTGTTGGTATCGGAGGACGTCGTCTCGAAGGTATGCTCGAGCTTGGATATTCTACAAAGCGTAATACTGCTGAGAACTTCGGTGCTTTCGGGTTGGGTTCTAAGGTAGCATTGTCTACTGGTGTTCCTTACTATAGCATTGAAACTGCGTACAATGGGAAGCTGTTCAAGATGAACTGCTACCCATACAAGACTGACTTTGTTATTGGGAAGTGGGATTCCGATGGACAGATAACGTTGAGTAACGGAGAGCCGGCGTATTACAAAAACTACAGCGGAAAGAATTACACTAAGATTTCTTTCGGGGCAAAGAAGCACACTCGCAGAGCATTTAGCAATGCAGTAGAAGAGCAGCTTTGTTACATACCATCAGTCAAGTTTGATATAGTAGATTCTCAAGGGAGACCATACTCTCCTAGAGTTAGTAGAGACATTCTATTAAATACAGATAATCTTATTGTGACAGACTCAGGTTGGTATGCAAGACCACACATCGTGATTGTTAAGAATCCTGGAGATACTACAGGTATCAACTATGGGAGGATTGACTTTCGTGAACTCGAGATGGAGGAGTTGTGGGGCAACATAGGCATCAAATGTCCTATGCGACAAGCATACATCAACGAAGATGGGGAAGAGATTGTGATTCAGGACGGTGTAGATGTGACCCCGTCACGTGAGAAAGTTATATGGAATGATAATACGAAGAAGTATGTACAAGGGATGCTGGAGAAAGCAGCACAAGACGCAACGGAAATAGTAGAAGAAGCACTAAAAGAAGACGATTTTATAAAGTGGATACAACTCTGTTCAAACATACTATACAAGGGAGACACCTCTGATGCAGGCAAGACTGATGAGCTTAGCGCTATCAAACATGTTGCTCGTATGGTGGATGTCTCTAGTATTCGTCCCAAGTTCAAGGATACAGGGATTAAGTTCTCTAATCCTAAATCTATGTTCAAAGGCTATCGGGTTAGAGTAGTCAATGCAAGTGGGTATCGAGATGGGATTAATCGTGTAGATGTAACTGATTGGACTGGGATTGATTTATCCAGAGTCTATGTAGCAGAAGAAGGTAGTGTATCTAAGGTAAAGGACCTCTATCTTACGTCTCAAGGCGTTGATAGGTTTGTCTTAATTTCAGCAGTTAGCAGTGATAAGTTTGTTAAGGAGCTCGCAGACGCTTTTGACGATGATCACAAAGCAAGAATACTGAAGGAAAAGGCAGCTTATGAACTGCAAAGAAGTAAGATAAGTAACTGCCTTAGTAATCACACCTCTCTGCTGCATAGTTACTCTGATGTAGATGTCCCAGAAGTATTTGCAAATAACATCAAGTTTAAAAACGAAGAGGAATCAGGAACAGTACTCACTCCTGCAGAACAACGTGCACTTGAGAAACGTATCGTAGGCTTCTCCCTGCGATGTAATAGCAGTCACAAGTGGACGTGGGATAAGTTCGAGCCTAAGATTCATACTATTCTAGAATCTGAGAACGAGACTTATTATTGTTCTAAGGCAGATGACTACAAGCTACGTATGGCAGCTAAGATACTGTATAGACGTGTCCCTAAGTGGGATAAGGTTGAGTTCGGTATCCCGGAGGACTGGAAGCACAGCCCTATTCTATTCAGAGAAGTAGTACCCAGCAATACCTGGAGAAAAGATTTCTTTGATTTAGAAAAGACTAAGGATCTCAAGTCTCCACAGCTGTTCAGGCTTTCAGAGTCTAATCTTAAGTATGCAGAGAAGAACCCACATTGGAAACACATTGATGAGTTCTTCTTTACTGCTAAGGATGATGGTAGCCTTGTAGCCAGTGAGTATCTGAAAGCAATATTGACACAGGATGTTATTACAGAAACTGGGATACATAAGTTTGATTGGGTGGCTTCTCGTGTATGTGAAAGTCTGCTCCCAGACCTGCATAGGGCGTACAAACGATTGTACAGACTTAAGCAGCATACTATTCATAGCAGTGCCCTGACTGATAGTGACTCGTCAGACGATGAGCTGCTGTTCAGACATTATCTAAAAAACTTTATAGAGTATCAAAGAATCTGTAAGAGCGGAGATGTATCTTTACGTAAGCAGAAATCAAGAGAGTTCTTTGTTGTAGATGTTCCCACCATCGACGCATACGACGAAGACATAGCAGGTTTACTAACAGTATTTGAAGAAGCACATGCTGATATCGGAGAGCTTATGAACGTAACAAAGAACGGTCTAAGCTCTACGCACTTGTATGATTCTAATGAGATTGTAACCCCACTTACTACTCTTTTCTCTGCTTACAACAAATTCGATATCGAAGTCCCGGATGTTGAGGTACCGAGACTTTGGTTTAGTTTAACCCCACCTCAAACCAATTAACTAAAATAATATGGTAAATATAAATGTCGTAGAGGGCAATATATCTGTCTCCATCGGTGAGGATTTCAGCGTTGTTCCCTACAACAAGGTGACGTACAAGCGTCTCTTCGATCTGTCTGTGCAGGCCAATGCTGCTCAGTCATTTGAAGAGTATGAAATGTACAGCAATACAATTGCACAGATTGTAGAAGAGAACGGAGTAGATGCTCAGCAGCTTATTGAATCAAGATGTAGTTACTTGAAATACAATGAGTTGACTAAGCAATACTTCTTGACTCACGACAACGAGGAGATATCTGATATCCCTATGCCGCAGTCTCTTGTAGATAGAATTATGGATTCTGTTGACAAGGACATTGACTTTCTCCCTGTGGTAAAGTTGTGGACTAGATTCTTGCGCAACCCATTGCTCAAAGACAAAGGTGCAGATTTTGCTGAACGCTTTGCTGATTTTGTAAACATGAAGTATGTGCATCCGGAGAACAAGAAAGTCTTTATGGATAAAGGTCTTGCCGAAGATGTAGCTACGGATCTTGCTACTGTTTATCAAATCAAGATAACTAACGAGGGCCTCCTCAATGGTTACAAAGTGTCCCGTGAAGTCATGCACAAGTTTGATGCTGAGACTGGGGAACGCATGCCTCGTTACAAGCGCACCTTTAACGTAGATACTGGTGAGATTGAGTCAGAAGGACTCCCAGAATTTGTGGAGCAAAGACTCTTCGAGCCAGCTGTTATGGGTAATACCGGTGATGCCTTCTATTGTGGGGACTCTCTCGGACACTTTATTCGTGTCGGAAGAACTCACAAGTTGGAGTCATGGGATCAGGTAAACACAAATGACAATATTAGCTGTGTTCCTGGTTTGCACATCGGTGGTTTGTATTACATCAATGGATATGGGGGTGAGATTCACAATGTCTTCGTAGACCCTATGCATATTGGGGCAATACCCTGCTCTACTGATGGGGCTATCCGATGCTTGCAGTACTTTGTACACTCTAGCTTAGCTGGGGTGAATGGTAGTATGTATCATTCATCTAAGTATGCCGCACTCACTGACCAGGAATGGGAAGAGATGCGCAAGGAGATCTTAGAGTCTAATACTGTAACTGTATGATATGAGTCAACAAATTGAACGACTACCCAAAGGGAAGGCCGTTTGTTTGATTGACGCAGATTCATTATTGTATTACGAGATGGTCAAGGATACGTTGGAAGAGGCTATGGAAGGTCTTGACCAACGTGTCCATGACATCCTACATCAATGTAATACTACAAAGTATGCGGGTTTTCTAACTCATGGCAAGTGTTTTAGGTACGAGATTGATACTGACTACAAGGGTAAGCGGAAGAAGTCCAATCGTTCTGTGTTGTTTCCTTCACTCAAGGAGTATGCAATGCAGAAGTGGGGATTCTCTTACGTGGCAGAACTTGAGGCAGATGATCTTGTGAGTTATTATTCCTACAATCACGAGGAGACTACAATTATTTGTTCCCCTGATAAAGATGTACTCAAACAATGTGTTGGGATGCATTACAATTATGGGAAAGCTGAGTTTACTCATACGTCCCCAGACGAAGCTCTCAAGTTTCTTTGGGTACAGACTCTTATGGGTGACAGCACAGATAATATTGTAGGTATTCCTGGTGTTGGGGTAAAAACTGCAGAGAACTGGTTGAAAGATAGAACTAAAGACTTTGAAGCGTTTGCGTTACGCAAGTACGTAGAGAAGTTCGGTATGGTAAATGGTATCATGGAGTTCTTCAAAAACTTTCATCTAGTGTATCTGCTTAAAACTGATGAAGACTTGAACCGTTATGGTTTGAGGCTTCCTCCCTTGTCATACACTGATGTCACACAAAACGATCTAGATATATGGAACGATGCGTGATGTCAAAGGTCTCAACTTACAGCCCATTGATGGGCGAACTGTTAGATTGCATGTGCCTCTAAGCTATCGAGAAGAATTAGATGGAACGGATATAGTTAGATTGTACAATGAAGAAGGGACGATAGAAATTAAAGTTGGAAGCTCGGTAAAATACAGGAAGACAAAGCACAAGGTCAATGTTATTACGCGCGGTGTGTACGAGGGTAAGCTTATTTGCTATGACCTCAAATGCGCTAAGCTAACTAGCTCTAGTACTTTTGCCCTTCCTTTTCTTGGGGGTAACAAAAAGTACATGTTGTGGGACTCACTCTTTGTGAATGCCTTTATCTCTACTCCGGAATACGATGAGTGTATTGCTCTCTTGTATCGGTTCTCTGGAGATAAGATGTTTACAAAGTTTGAGGAAGCAATGTGTGCTATGCCAACCTTTATCAAATTCGAAGACGTGGACCCGTTCCACGTTCTGTTTGTCTTTGATATTCCCGATTCAGCTAAGAACTCATACAAACGGTTTAGGGCTGGTCAGTATTCTCAGATAGATGATATCTGGAAGCTGATGATCCTAAACTATCATGATTACAAAGCTGATGGTAAGACTGGTCAGATACTATACAAAGACCCCGAACTACGAAAGCGTCTAGAAAAGAGTCTAGACATAGAACTGGGGGACTCTGAGTTACACAGTATACCTGACATGCGTTATGAACGATTCGATAAGGAATATTACAAAGTATAATGCATTCATTATTTAAAGATGTGGACTATGGATGGGGGGAGCTTGAGCCCCTCATCAATAGTTCTCAATTTGACTTCACAATAGAGCAGATAAAGTCAAGGAGTTCTAAGATTTACCCGAAGCGTCATGATATATTCAAGGCCTTTAGACTCTGTCCGCTTGATAAAGTTGAAGTTGTTATTCTTGGGCAAGATCCGTATCACAATGGGCAGGCTACTGGGTTAGCCTTTGGGGTAGCTCATAAACCTATCCCCCCATCATTACGGATAATCCACAAAGAATTGTGTAATCAATTTGATCACCATCAACCTATTGATGAATTCGACCACACACTAGAGCATTGGGCTAAGCAAGGTGTGCTTCTACTAAACACAGCGTTGACTGTAGAAGCAAAGAATGCTGGAGCTCATGCCGGGATGTGGGATTGGTTTACAGTTCAAGTGATAAAACTTATCCAAGAACGTAGACGTCATACTATATTTGTTCTCTGGGGTAAACATGCTCAGAAGTTTAAGAAGCATATCCATATTGCTGTTCTACAATCTGCACACCCAGCTGCAGAAGCGTATAGCGGTGGTAATGGGGGGTTTCACGGAAACGGTCACTTTCTTAATATTAACGAAAGAATCTTAAGTAGAGGTTTAGATAAAATAGACTGGTTCCAACTACCTGTGCCTGTTACCGAAGAAGAACAACTAAAAATGTATGACAATGAGTAACCAAAAGTTTTGGGAACACGACTACGTCTCTACGAGTACTGCCGATTCAACAGTAGAAGTAGAGGGTACTATTAAGGAGGCTCACGCTATTCTAGATAAGCTAAAGATTTTGCTCCATGAAAAGAACAGGGCTTATGGGAATAGTGCGTTGTCTGACGTGAACCTTTTTTGTAACCTATCATCCCTACAGTTGTTGGAGGGACAGATAGAGCACAAACTGAGACGTCTCAAAACTTTAGGTGTTAACGGTGATAGTGAAGATACACTCATGGATCTCATGGGGTATCTGACACTGTTTATGGTTGCTGTTAACAGAGAGAAACAATAGGAAAATTGGGGGTCGGCTTTTGCCACCCCCTTTTTCTGGCCTTATTTATTACTAAGGATGAAGTACTTGTTAGCTTCTTCCGGATCTCCGGTTTTTACAATACCGCTTATTACTGGGATCACATCTTCTAGTTCTTTGGCAAACTTCAAATCACCCTTCTCGTATTTACCTGCTCGCCGCTGATAAAAGACATCTTTCTCTTCTATTGTTGGCCATCCTATGTAGTATCCAGCTAAGCTGTTGAAAGCTCCAGCGAGTTGAGCCACATCTTTAACTAAGTTAGCAGCTGCAGTGGGGGATTCTATTATTCTCCCAAACTCATTTACGTTTCTAAATGCTTTAAGTTCTGTCTGAAGTCTATTCATCTGATAGATTGCCATGTGTGTATACCAGTTATCATACTCATCATCGTCGTCCATCATACCGTTAAGAATCATTGAGATCATTCCGGTCATTGTAATATAGAATTGCTCATGTAAAATCCTACGAACATTTTGTCTCTGCAGTTCATTCTGATTCTTCCCTTTCCCAACTAACATCTTAAAAGAATCTATTGGATCGTTTCTAAACCCACGGGCCATTGCTGTAATAGCATTAAAATATGTAACGTAGTATCCTTCGGTTACATCTCCCAACTCTACATCTATATGATACCCCCCGCTTCTGTGTCCCAGTCTTTTTCTATATGCAGGATTTAAGAACTTACGAAATAGAGCTACTAACGACAAAGCCCCTTGCCTTTCTACAAGAGTTTTGTCAAAGCTTCCCTTTAACTGGTTGGTTCTCTTTACCATCCCGGATACTTTGGCGGCAAACATTCCCATTTCTTTGCTCCCAAAGTTTGCAACATCAGATCTAACTTTCAGCTGACCTTTTGAATCTTTTTCTAGTATCTCATAAAGATTAGCTTCTTCCCCGTTTTTATTTTTGATAGTGTTCCCATTCTTATCTTTGAACCCCTTTTGCTCTAAAGCAAGAGCCACCATCTTTGTCATGGTTGTTTGCCATTCCGGGATCCTCTGCAATATAAACACAGAGTTTAGGTTAGTAGCTTTTCTTACAGCACTTCCAGTAACATCTTCTGCTCTTCCCATCTCTTGGAAGACATCAAACATTTCAGCCATTTGATTTAGCTTACTTTGTTTAACAAACTTAGGTGAGATTGCCTCGCTTACACTTGTCCCAAGATCAGACAGAGCGAGGTTAACTATTGTCTGTGCCTTGAAGTGACTCTCCTTGCTGTAGAACTGTCTTGCCCAGCCTTCAGATCCATTTGATATAGAGTCTATTATCAACTGGTTAGTAGCCTGCAGCCCATTAAATCCAAGTCTTGATAACGCAGTAAGGGCTGAAGCCTTACCATAAAGTTTTGTCTTTGAGAGTCCCAAGATTCTATCTTGCTCCTGCTTCTTCATACTCTCCCCATAGATTACATTATCTATGAAGCTTTTAAGATGTTGAAAATCTCGACTGTCTTCTCCCTCTAAGGCTTTCTTTGTTTCAAATCCAAAGCGCTGTGCAGTTTTATCTAGTATTGGGACACCCGTAGCAGATATTTCATATACCTTACGTTCTCTGATAGCGTCATGCATTATATTAACTACCCCAGCCATTTTAGCTGTGGCTTCATAGCGGTTAGCCATGTCAACAAATTTGACTAAGCTGTTTACTATGTCTCTAGAGATCTTAGACTCCTCTACTGTATTAGTAAAGTATTTAGGTATTACTCTCAGCTTCTCCCCGTTTGCATCAATGAGCTCCCCAAACTCTGTATCTGTTTCATTTTGTGTAAACACATCACCGATAAAGTTTTCGGTGCCCTCTCTAAACTTCTTCTCTTTAAAAGAGTCTATAGCATCCTTCAATATAGCAGGGGCCATGTAAGAAAAATTGTCCCAAGAGTTCTGAACCATAGGACGTCTCCCAAGTTTGGCTTGGTGCTCTTTGTACACCTCCATAAACACGTCGTAGAACTCTCTTGTTGCTGCGGGCATGTTCGTAAACTTAGGGTTAATGTAGCTATCATTAGGTTGTGTTAGGCTACCTGTAATTACCCATCCCCCTTTTCCTCGTCGGTATACTTTCTTTATCTCAAGGTCCAGCGCATTGTACTGATAAGACAGCTCCCTTGCTTCAAAGTCCCTACCCTCTTTGTACGCTTTATTTCGTGCGAGTAGTATGTTGTCTCGCTTATTAAGCATGTCATCAATTATGTCCTGAGCTCCGTCTATCGGTCTTCCATTTTTTGAATACCACTCCGCAACTGTTTGGTTGTATAGTCTTCCCTCTTTACTTGCAAAAAAGTCATCAAGCTCTGAGTTATCCTCTGGATAGCCGTATTCTTTTTTTGCAAGCTCAAACATTTTGTTCTGCTTTTCGTTATAACTAGCTATATCAAAGGGCTGTACAATACTTAAGATATTAGTCTTCTCTACCTTTCCTGTTTTTTTATTTCTACGATATACAGGAACTACCTCCAGCATATCCTTGAACATTTCTGCTGGGTTTCTTTCTGATGCAGTGCTTGCATCTCTAAACTTGTAGAAAGCATCACGCAGTTTAAACTTAGTGTCTGTGGTACTTCTGTGACCTTCAAGCAGTCCTGTTTTGATTGCACTTGAAAACAAACTGAGCGTCACATCTGAGCTGTAAACCAAGGGATCTGTGTAAAGTGAGAACGCAGATGCATCCTGGTGTGTCTCTCTTAGCTCCTTTATAATACGGTTTGGCCCAATACGTTTTTCTTTAAGCTGATTGATATTTAGTTGTATCAAACGTCGTTGCCTGTCTTCTTTTACTTGTTTGCTGTCAAGTAACCCGTACCCGGATCGAAGATTACGTTCCAGAGCTATTGCCTCGTATTGTTTATTGTTTCTCTCCAGCCCTCGAAATGGGACATTAAGATTATTTTCCTCCAGTGCCTTTTCCAGAAACTCTATGTCTGCATCTATCTTTTGATTAATACCTATAGGAGCAAATGACATCAGCAATCTTGCCTGTATTGGGATAGCTACAGCTAAGTACCTATCATCTAAGGCATCCATTCTTTTTATGGTAGCTCTTACATCTTGCATCAGGTCATCTTTTATGCCGTCAGTATCTTCTAGAGTGTCTAGTTTCTCGTTGAGAATAGTAAGAGCGGACTTCTTTTTGTCCTTATTGTAGAATGCTTGTATAGTCTGCTGCAGGTCTGAGATGTTTTTAAGTATGCTAGCTTTATCCTCATTGGGCATTGTTTTATAGCTAATCGCATACTCTTGTTGTATTCTGTCGTACAGTTTCTCCGCTCTCTGCGCTAGTGCAAAGACATAGTCTATGTACTCAGCATAGTCAGATAGCTTCTCTTGCCCCTTCTTTATCTTCTTCAGGTTTCTTCTCAACAGCTCTAATTCTCGCAGTCTCTGCTTAGTCATTTCCGTTTGCTCTAAGCGCTCTAGTCTCCCTATCTGAAGCTGCACATTTGTTAGGAGCCTTTCTGTTGTATTATCTACCCTTTCTTGTACATTAAATACCTCGTCTACTAATGGGTCTTGCGTCAGATCTTCACCTTCAGCCGCAATGTCTGTGTCTTCAGACATAGTAAACTGCACTGAAGGATTTCTAAACATAACCTCCAATACTTCAGGGTCTATTTCCAGCCTTACGTTCTTCCCTTCTCGAGTCTCAGTAATCAGATTTGAGTATGCCCCATAAAAGTCTTGGGCTGTTGAATTGATATAGCTTATTTCTTTTCTTGCATCTGCTATATCATCCCGCAGATAGAGAGTCTCCCCGTCTAGAACACCTATCTGCCCATCCAGCATTTGCTTTATCTTGTATGGATCTCTTGCTTCTGCAGCAGTATCCTCTACGTAGAACATAACATCTGAAAGCAATGGGTTATCTATACCTCCGACTTTAAATCTGCAACTCATTTATTCTTTATTTAGCAAACATGTGATATATCTGAAGAGCTGTCTGTAGTTCTGATTCTTCTTGCCTCCTCGTTCATAGTCATAGGATCAGACATAGTCTTTGTAATTCCAGCTCTAGAATGTAAATCTACAACTTTATCTTTTCCTTTACCTTTACCTGCTATTCTTACTTTTCTTTCTCCTTGGCTTTCAGCAAAGAAACTGCTAGTTACAATATCCCCATTTTTGTCTCTGAGGTTGAGCTCGATAATCTTATTAGTTATACTCATGCTCTGTATCGGGTGATACATCTCATCTGTGTTGTTATACTCATACACTGATATCTTATCTACACCCTTGCTGTAATTAGCTCTTGTTACATATCGCGCCGGACGACCATCTAGTTCTACTGATGCAGGCAATCCGTACAGTCCTTCACCGCGTTGCACATACGAACGTGGCATTCGTCCAACAAGTGGTGCAGATGCTACAGTAGCGGCACCGTAGTTCTGCATAAAGCTGAACATGAAATCGTCAAAGTATCTCTCGTCATTCTTGACATTCTGGAATTCTTCTCGCAAGTACTGCATCAAGGTCTTCCCATTCTCGTCAGCTATCTCCATAAAGAATTCTATTGGGATGGCATCGTAGTATGTACCATAAGAAGGTGCAAGTCCGGTTGTTACGATTGAGTTCAGTACCAGTCTCTTACCCATATTCTGGATCTTCTTCTGTTCTTGTGGGTCACTAGTGTATTTCTCCGGTCTGTACAATAGATCTCCAAACGACTGACGTTGGGTTTCTCTTGCTCTGAGTGACATTTTCTCTGTGTTCTCTATGCTTATCCCAAACACTCTTGTAGTAGGATCATTGTATTTAGGCCCCTCTTTAATAGAGGCAATCATAGAGTTACTTTTCAATGCTGGAATCTCCTCGATCAGGTCTTTCACTTGTTTGTACAAGTTGTTTTTAGGATCAAGAAGCATCGACTTTACTACAGACTTCTGCATCAATGATCCTATCGGAGAACCCTCCTTAGTAAAGATGTGGTAGAACAATGCTCTGTCTACAAATCTGTGCTCCGCAGCAGTCATAGTTTGCTTTCCAGCAACATCCTTCAGCAACTGTTTAAACTCTCTAACCCCTTTCGTCCCGCTCATAAACAGCTCCGATGATATCTGCATCGACTCATCTATGATGTTGAAGAAGGCTCTACTAATTCTATATGCATCCCCCTTAAGTATCTTCTCCACCTCTGAGTAACCAACTATGTTTCTGTTACCGCTTCTTTTGTAGTTATCTAGCACATCCAGGTATGCCTCAATCTCAGCAAGGTCTCCCATCCCATCCAGGTTATCTGCAGCAATGACTTTGTAGAAGTCTGACAAGCTGTTACCTGCTACAAGTGCATGTGCAAATGCGTACAATGCTTCTTTTGCAACCGGATCTTTTCTATCCCCTTCTCTAGAAACTCTTTCAAGTTCCTCAGTACTTAAGGCTGGGGGCATTATGCTGCTGTCAAATGCTGCAATCTTACTGTAGGTCTTTCTATTAATTCCTAACTCTTGGAATACTCTCTGGTTACTCTTGTTTCTGTTGTCTCTTTTACTTTCAACAAACTCCCTAACAAGAGGGGTCGTCATTAATGCCACTACATCTCGGTCCCCAAATCCTATACTCTTAAGGTACACTGTAGCATTGAGAGTAATATCATTATCGTTAAGTGTACTGTGGATTAATTTACTACCAGCATCCAACGCTGCAGACAACCTCTCTACGATTCCCGCAATGTTTCTTTCGTTTGTTAGGTCTGACGTAGTAGATATAAAACCAAGCGGTTTGTCGTTCAGTATAAATTTCTTAGATGCATTTACAGCTATGCCATCCTGTACGTACTCTTCATTCTCAAATTGAGCTGCAACGTTAGCAATGCTCATACCTGCAATAGCATTTGCGTATCCCCCAACAAGTGTAGCAGCACTCTTGTAGTTAGATTCCATCTTGATTTCTACAAGTGGGTCATCAAAATCTCTGACTTCTTCCCTTGCGATTGCGGGATTATCGGCTAGATCGTTTAGTGTATCCTGATTAAGTGGGGCAAACAAGTAGGGTGCTGTTTCCTTATTCATTAATATAGAATAAGAGATATTAAACAGCTCATTCTTTCTTATATCTTGTTTGGACTTGGGATTCTTGTTTTCAAATAAGGTAAACATCTTATCAATATCGAAGTCAGACCCTGTTTGAATTGTAATCCCACCCGCTACCATAATTGTTTTTGAATATCCTCTTGGGAGAATTCCCGCAATTTGAGACGGAACAGCAGAAGAATAGTCTTGGTTAGGAATACGATACAGTATAAGACGATCTCCAACTTTTACTCCATGCATCTCTGCAAGGTCTTCGGATATCATTACTTCTGCTGCTACAGTGTTTCCCTTTTCATCTATATGTATATGTCTAAGCTCTCTTATCTCATCCCCAATTTTCCACTTACCTCCAGAGTTTGCTTGTACAAGGTCACGTCCTGGTAATTTAATTTGGTACACATTAGATCTAAACAGAGAGAAGATCAGGTTTTGCAGCTCCCGCTGATAAACCGGGAAGTAGGTTGGAACATTGAAGTCTACAATATTGCTTTCCATATCCTCCACTAGGCGCAGTTGCTTATCTAGGTTAGAGTCAAGCTTGTTATTCTTCAATGCATTGTCTACAATAACAGACTTTACTCTTTGCAGGAATTTAAGTCGTGCTTCTTTGTTGCCTGGATTTTTTTTCACCTCGTCCCACCCAAGCTCTCTGTAAAGTTTTTTTGCTTGTGCCTCAAGTATCTCTTCATGTAAAGTCTCATATCTATCACGTACCTCTTTACCGGACATTGGGGACTTTCTTCCTTCTACAATGTACTCTCCAGTAGGAGTAATCATAGTTGGGAGTACCTTACGAATCTGACGATTCATCTTAGCAGTCTCACTTTGTTTGTCGCTGATAATCTGTGGTATGTACAACCCATCTGTGCTCATCTCTGTTCCTTTAAGACCATCAAACATGTTCTTTCCAAGTTCTTGATTTACAACAAACATCTGACCCTGTGCACCTTTCTTTGCAGACTCTGTATTTATTATGTGTATGTTGTCTCCGGGCTTATTCATTCTAAGATACATAGCAGCCAGAACTGTGTTCATTTCTGCTAGTGGTCGCGTAACAACCAAGAGTGAATTCTTTTGCATATCAGATATAGACGCCCCATTCTCCATAACCTGATTGTTTACAAATGGCTTTATGGGCTCTATGTATTTATCCCCTTTCCATTCTGCTCCTTTCAGATATGCATCAAACCATACGTCATCTTCTGATGTCCACTGTCCTTTGCCTTGCTTGAACATCCTGTAGTATATATCTGAAGCAAATCCTTGTGCATCTGTATGATCCCCAAAATCGTTTCTGTACTGCTTGGCTATACCTTCCGCTTTTTCAATTGCCTTTTCTCGGGGCATAGTCTTTTCAAAGTGCGGAATTAATACAAGATCTCTAAGACGGTTGGCAGCTTCATCATGAAACGGATCCTGATTCTGTATTCTACCTATAGAGGCCTCTACAATTGTTGGTGCCATTCCGTAGTCTGGATCTTTCTCATACTCCCCTTTCTGCATAAGCTTATCTCCGGGAGTTTGTATAAGACCCATTCTTTTGTAGAACTTGGTTAAGTTCTCAAATTGTACAACACCACCACGTAACATCTCTGCCATCTCAATGCGAGCTAGCAGGTCTGTCATCATATAGTTATTGAGGAATCTATTTACTCCTCCGTATTTCTGAACTGATGAGTCAAGCTTGGACATCTGCAAGAACTCTGGCTTGCCTTCAACTAATCGTATGATGTTGTATCGCAAGAGCTCGTTGCGGAGGTTCTCTCTATTTCGTTTGAATACAGTATTTATGTATTCTTTTATCTGCCTGTCAAGCTCCTTATTGAAGTCCTGATAGTCTTTACCCTTTGGGTTTTTTAGATAGTCCTTTACAGTTTCAGACATCAAAAGGCCACTATCTAGTTTGGTATTGACTATGCCCGTTAAGTGAAAGCCGTTGTTGTAGTTTTTAGCTACACGTGGGTTATTACTAAGTCGAATCAAGTCACGTATGACAACACTCTTGAGTCTTTCACTGAAGCTTTTTCGTTGCAAGCCTGCTGCTTCTACAGCTTTGTAGTTATTCTCTTCTATCTTAGGGAACTTAACAAAGTCCAATCTGCCTCTAGTCTCCTGAGTTGAAACAGGTATCCATCCATACTTTACAGCTGACCCTTGGTTTACAAACATATTGAGTTTGAGTATCAGAGAGTCTCGTTCAGACATTTTCTTGTACTCTATGTTAGGATCATCTGATGCCTCATTGTTGATAGTATCAAGTGCCCAGCTGGATATTTCAAATTCTGGATTTGCAATCAAGGTCATGAGCATTGCTTTGTGCTCAGTGTTCATTGCTGTGAAAGACTCATCTCCTTGCAAGAATGCATACTTATTTGAAGCTGCATTTTGTTTGAGATCCTCTATCAAATCAGTGAATGGTGTGGGGAGGTTGTATGGATATATAGTTTTTCCCTTCCCGTTTACATATGCTATTGCAACTGGGACACTGTATTCTGCAGCAATATTAGCAAGCTCCTTTACTGTAGATCCCTCTGATACAAAGAAGTTTCTAACCTTGCCCTTCTTAAGCATCACGTCTTTTACTCTTCCGCCCTCTACCTTAAAGTCTACTGCTTGGTTGGCCAAGTAAATTACCTTCTTAAATATCTTGGATATTTCATTGTTGTCTAGAGTAGTATTCTTTAGCACGTAAGATATGAGTCGATCTGTGGCCTCTTGCTCAGTACTGCCCATACCCAAAGAAAGGTTCCACATTATTTTACCTAGCTGTGTAGCCTTGTCCTCGAGCGTGTTTGCTTTATCATATTTAAGGAATGCTTCTTTTAGCACCTGTATTCTTTCTTTACCTTCAACTATGTTATTGTTGAATGCAATACCCCCATTCTCAGTCTCTGTAAATACTGCTCCTGGTCTTGGGACTGAAAGTGTTTGAAGTCCTTCAGTCTTCCAAGTGTCTTGCCAGTTAATAACTGCACTCTTTCTGTCAGAGTTTATAGTCTGTACAGACATCTCTTCTGCACCGTCAGTAGTCTCGATCTGATTTTCTTGTACAATTCTAAACTCTGAGTATGTCTTAGTTAAGAAGCGGGTAAGTGCCGCAACCTCTTGTGCTGTAGGAGTCCCATTAAGATAGTCCTTAAGTGGGCCAAGTATCAGACTTTTTCTATCTGTCTTTTGTGCTTCTATCTCTTCTATTCGAGCAGCCTCTTGAATTCTACCCAGTATTTCTGAATACCCTTTAGCGCCTGCAGTGACTGCAATTGTTTTTCTAAGGGTAGTTTCAACGTCTATATAAGTAGGTATCCCGAATACGTTAGGCGTTGTGTTTACGATTCTAGACAGCAGGTTTCTCACTTCTTTAGATGCCACTTTAAGTGGGTCTTGTTCAAAGTGGGATATGTCATAGATCTTGTCGAAGTTCACCTCTTCCTGTTCAGGAGATCCCTCTTCCTCTTGCTCTAGTGCAGTACGTGTAACAACTCTAGTCTGAATATTGAACCCATACTTAAGAAGATCTGCAGCTGCTGCATCTCTCCATCCGTATTGTTCAATGTTACCTAGTTCGTCTGTAACGTCGAACCAGTTTTTCCATACATTGTAGAAAACAATGGCTGTCTTTCGCTGGGTCTTCTCCTGTTTATTAAATACAGTAGCAGGAAGCTCGCTGGCGAACAATGCCTGCAGAGGAGGCTTTCGTTGAAGCTTGTATTTCTTTACAGCATTCTTAATTTCTTCTGGACTCTTTGCATTTTTAATTGCGTCCATCGCCTCGTCACTCATGTAGTCATCAGTCTCTGTTGCGAAAGAGTGCTCTAAAAACCAGTCTGCAATAATTCCTTTATTATCTTCAGTTGTTCCAAGGAGTGCTGCTGCAAGTACTTTATTGTCTTTTCCTGTACCTTCCAGGGCAGAGACCCCTTTCACTATCTCATTGCTTTCGTTATACGTATCAACAAATAGCATGGAGATAATATCAATTACCTGCTGCTGCAGCTCATAGTCATTACCTAGGTCGCTAACTAATCTGTATACCTCTCCCTTGGTTTCAAACTTCTCAGCACTTCTTTCATATTTCTTTGGAACCTTGTTTGATTCTATCAAAGAATAGAATTGCTCCACACCTACTGGGTTTACAAACAGAGCTTTAATGAAGTTCCACAGATCGCTAAAGAACTTGCGAATCTTACCGGGAAGTGTTTTCCCAGTCTCTTGTGCAGTAAATACGTAATCACGGAACTCCTCCGCCATCTTCTCTTCTAGCTCGAGCTCTTTGGCATTAGGCATATCAAAGCGCTTTCTAGCTTCTTTGTACAACCCTTCTCTCTGCTTGTCACTAAGAGATGTGCGGAAGACATAGTGGAATGCTTCGTGGTATTCAGTTCCTACCTCGGCGTTATTCCATAAGTACACGGCAGCATTTTTCATATAGCCATGTGCAACTTTACTACCTACCTGCTTTGCAATCTCATAAAACTCTACCGGTATGTTACGTTGCTTCAACCAAGCAGCAGCTTGAGCTTTATTCAAACGCTTCCCTTTATCAGGAGACAGTCTAAATGCATCATCGTCCACTTCTGTGGCATTCAGTCTGCCTTCATCTGGATGTTCTTCTCCTTCTTCTCCTTCTT
>Ga0129342_1000160_pt1 | contig 25745 bp, 27 predicted proteins | sample CPBDNA_5_FD_94426 | JGI IMG/M metagenome (GOLD analysis project Ga0129342, IMG submission 94426) | Freshwater to marine salinity gradient microbial communities from Chesapeake Bay, USA - CPBay_Sum_15_0.2_DNA | ecosystem: Environmental > Aquatic > Marine > Coastal | place: USA: Chesapeake Bay...
AAAATTGCAAGTGGTGGTGGGGAAAAGGGTAAAGAAGTATTACAAGAAGGTGTAAAAGATGCACAAGAAAAAACTAAAGAAGCAATACAAAATAAAATAGAAGGGAAGGACGATAAAAAAGACGATAAAAAAGACGATAAAAAAGACAATGGTGAACAAGACAAGGGCAAAGAAGGTGCAGACAAGGGCGAAGAAGGCAAGGAAGGTGCAGAAGGTGCAGAAGGCGAGGAAGGTGCAGAAGGTGCAGAAGGCGAGGAAGGTGCTGAAGCTGAAAAAGATATTTCTGAACTATCTTCCAGTGAAAGAAGAAATTTGGCGTTAGGTGAGATTGATAAACTTGAAAAACATCAAAAAAAAAGTGCTAGTTATCCGGATAAATTACAAATAATTCCAACTGATGCACATATGACAAAAAAATTATCAGATAAATTTGAATTACACTTAAAAGATTTAGAAAAAAAAATTGACGACGCTAATGAAAAAATTAAAAAACAAGCAGAATATGTTGAAGCAGAACAAGAAGACTTAAATAAAAAAAGGGAAATACTTGAACATTATGAAATTGATGTTAAAAAAGAAAGTGAAGAAAAGTCATTTACTTTTATTATTAACTTATGGGATACATTTTGTTCTATGATTGTACTTGCAGGCACTTTTATTAAAAATGGATTACTAATTTTGATTGGGATTATTCGTGCGGCAAAACCTTTTATTCATTATATTTTAGCTTTAATAGCATTATTAGTTGTTATAGGTATTATACTTGCTATATTTTTTGGAAAAAAGAAAAAAAGAACAGAAGAAGATGAAGACGTTGAAACAACAGAATCTAGTAGAGACTATGGCAAATCAGGAACAGCTGAAAAATGGAGTTGGGAAAAATTTATAAAAAATCCTATTGTATATTCATTGTATTACAGCGCAGGTAATTTAAATAATCAATTAGATATTCAAAGTAAGGTTAGAAGATTACAATTATTAAATCCTTTAAATACGATTACTAGAAATTTAGGTATAATAGATATAGAAAAATTTAAATCAGAACGCCCTATTAATATAATATCTGAAACTGATACTACACGTATACAACGCGAGGATAATATAAGCTATATTAATTCTAGTTTAATAAATGAAGATATTATAAATAATAATGATTTAACAAGTGATATTAAAAAATCCATATATATATTGAAACCATCTGATATTAAATGGGAATTTCCAGAATCAGAATATATTGATATTGCAAAAATGCCAGAATCAATTAAAAAATATAAAGATTTAAATAAACCTAATAGCATGTCTTTAAGTGAAACTCGTAATGTAATAATTCCATGGGAAAGAGGACAGGATTCGTGGAGTATTACATGTGACAATATGAAATTTGAAAATAATCAAGAAGCAAATATATATAAAGATTCAACTGTTGTTGGGGAACAGCGTTTATGTCAACCTAAAGATGTTTCAAAAGAAAGATATGAAATTCAAAGTGTTACTTAAATAACATTAAATATATTTAATTATATTAAATAGAGTTATGATTCAAAATGATATAAACTATGTTTCTTCAACACAATACAAAAATAAAGTAGTTGCAGATCAACCAGATTCTGGACTTACTAATTCACAAAAATGTATTGTTTCGATGGCAATTGATTATAATTTAGCAGATTCAGAAGGAAATTTTGATGATACTATATTATCAAAAAATGAACAACAAAATATACTAAATAATGAATATAACTTTTGTGATGGTAATTTATATTATAATTGTGCTTTAAAAAATAATAATATTTGGTTAAAAAATAATGACACATGCTCTATATCTACTACACTTGCAAGTTTACCTAAATCATTCGAAAAAGAAGAAGGTACTAATAATATTATAAAACCTCAACCTATTAAGTTTGTAAAAAACTTGGAATATGATGATGGTTCGTCTGATGTAAAAATTTGTCAAGAAAGATGGTATGATTGGTTTACGATACATGATTATCATAATGGTAATAAGTATTCTATGGATATATCAGCAGGAGAATTAGATAAACTATTATGTTTAAAACCTTGTAATTTTGGAGAAATTATTATTGATGATGGCTCTAATTTTTTTAAAAAGGAAAATAAATGTATTAATAGAGATTTAATAGATAATGGTCGATTAAAAAATACAATGTTATATACACCATATGCAATAATATTTTTATTTGGATTAACTAAACAAGACATAATTGAAATTAATAAACACGAATCTAATGATATTAATAATAATATAGTATCAAAAACAAATGCCAATTCTGATATAAAATATGAGATTGATAAAAAATTATTTACAGAAATATATGAAAATGAAGCAACAGTTAATAATATTGCAAATAAAATTATTGCAGATATGCAAATTTCAATTAAAAATCTTGTAACAGAACCAATATCGCATTTAAACATTATACCACCATATGATAATTTAAATAAACTTAACATAAAACCAACTGAATATTATAAAAAAGAGGTTTTTGTAACAAAAGCATATGAAATTGCAAATAATTTAAATGATTATTTAAGAAATAGTGAATTAAAACAAGATTTTTATTTATGGAAAAAACGTTTATCTGAAGTAAATAGTTTTGATATCAATTCGTGGGAATTTAATAAAATATTATTGTTATTACAATCAGCATGTGCACTATGTTTTGGATATCAAAATCCTAAAGATAAATTATATAATAAACAAGTACAATATAATAACTATGTATTTAAAAATTTAATAAATTCAAATAAAGATAAATCATTTAGTCGTATTAATTTTCCTGAAATAACTAATGCACAAGTATTAAAATCTATTGATACCAATAATCCTTTTAACAACATGGACGACGAAATTTTATCCAAAATTAGTATGTCAAAAGTTAAAGATTGGCAATCAACACATCAAGATGATTTAACAGAAACTGAAGACCCTGAAAAAACAGATATTACACTTTGTGATGTTAATTTTAAAAATGAGGAAGGTATACCTATATTAAATATTGACCAATGTAATATTGATATTATGTGCGAGCATATTGATATATTTATGATGGATAATTGCGTTACATCTTTTATAATTAATATGTCAAATGCTATTTTTGTACTAATGGTTATAATTTTTTACGTTTTTATGTCATATTTGTTAATTATGAGTATATGGCCTAGTTTTTCAAATGTAATTAATTATATAATATATGGTTTTATATGGATATGCTCTATGTTTTTTGGAGTATTTAACTATATAAATTATAAAAAAAATGATGCAAAAGGTATTTTATTAAATATACATAAAATGGCATTAACTGGCGAGTATTTAACTGATAACTTTTTACAGTCGCTTGCAAAAATTAATCAAGAAAATCAAGTTGTATTTTTATTATTAATTGGATTAATGAGTGTATTTATTGGCATAATCTTAATTAAAAATATGGCGGATATACCCATTATTTTCACATCTGATGGTAAGATTTCTTCAACTACATCAGCAGAAAAAAGGATTATGGAATTTATATTTGCATGTTAAAAATAAATGATTAAATTATTTTATTTTATATAATTAATGTCAAGTTATATTTATCCAAATAATAATTTCGAAGCAGGAATAGATGAATCTAATAGAGGAGGTTTACTTGGTAATGTTGTTGCTGCATGCGTTGTTTTAAAAGTTCCTGAAACAAAAGAAGAATTAAAAATTTATAAAGAAATTAAAGACTCTAAAAAACTTTCGAAAAAAAAAAGAAAAGAACTTGCTATCTATATTAAAGAAAATGCACTAACATACGGTATTGGTACTGCTTCAAATGAAGAAATTGATGATATTAATATATTAAATGCTACAATGAAAGCAATGTTAAGAGCTACTGATATTGCTTATAAAAAATATAAATTTAATAAAATATATGTAGACGGACCATACTATAATACATATATACCTCCGGGTGAAAATTCTGATTTTATACCACACGAATGTATAAATAAAGGCGATTCTATTTATACTTCAATCGCTGCCGCGTCTATTTTAGCTAAAGAACAACATAATGAAAATATTCATAATCTAGTTAGTGAAAATAGTGAATTAGAAAAATATGATTTATTAAATAATCATGGATACGGTACAAAAAAACATCTAGAAGCAATACAAATGTATGGAATTACAAAATGGCATAGAAAATCATATAAAACTTGTAAATAAAAAATGATTTATTATTATAATATAAGAATTAAATATGATTAATCGTTATAGAAATTATTCAACTAATGTTAATAATTTACTTAATAAAATGAAAAATTATAAGTTTTATTGTGATTATACTAAATATCCGTGTCATTGTGTACAATATGGAGAGCCATGTAAATTATTTAATAATAAAGAAGCACATATAAATTTTAGTAAACATATTTTGTATATTAATAACAAGAAAAAAAAAGAAAAGGAAAGCGATACCGTATACAAAAAACAAATGGATAATTGGCTATTTTAAATATACTTTATACTTTATTTTTTATTATATCCTAGTATAAATAGAAATAATGAAGAATTTTAAATTATTACTAATAAAAAAATATTCAAAGGATTTTGATATATTAATGAAAAAAGCTATGGAAACCAGTAAATGCACTAGAGAAGAATGTAAAGAATTAAATGAAATATTTGAAAAAAAAAGAATGAAATATTTTGATGATATAATGGCTAATGTAAAAGAACAACAAAAAACAAAACATTTTTTAAATTATGATAAAAATAGATCCGAATTAGTAACAAAATTTCAAAAAAATGATATAACTGTAGAGTACAGAAAATTGTTATTAGCTAACAAAAAAGTTCCTACAGAATTAAAAACAAAATATGACAAAATACATAAAGAATATTTAAAAGATATGCAAAAATTATTGAAAAATTATCAAAATAATAATGAATTTAAAATATTTCAAAAAAAAACTAAACAAATAACAAAAGAGTTTAATAACTCTAAAGAAGCAAACAATCTACAAAAATGTTCTTTTGAAAAATGCACTACTATACATAAAGAAGGTGTCAAATTAGTTAAAACTTTTGCAGAAAAGCTTTGCAAAGAAAATGAAAAAAAATTTTGTAAAGTTTATAATATGTTAAAAAAAATAAATATTGATACTTTAACATATAAACAAAACAAAATGGTAATAGATTTACTTAAAAATTAATTTGCTACGAACTCATAAAATCTATATAATTGTTATAACAAATAATACATAATTTATCATAATATTTATATTGACAATCATCTACTATATAATTATTTTGACAGCATAAACATTTTTTTTTATCAACTATATCTAATCTTTCTAGTTTATTAATAATACTGTCCATAGTATATTATATAATAATAATATAATTAATTCATTTTTTATTATTTATTACACTTTATTTTGATATTTAGTTCTTTCACTATATGTTTTTAAATTTTTTAAACTATTTGTTATTATTCTATCATACATTTTATAAGTAATTTCATCTAATAAAGGTAATGTTTGATAGTTTAAATACCATATTACTTCAGTACTATCATTTGTTTTGTTTTTAAAATAGATATTGCCTTTATTTGATTTTACTAGAGGCATAATATATTCTTTATATTCTATTTTTTTTGGAAAATCTGTATTTACAATTATTTGGTTTACATTTTTTTTACTTCTAATTGAGTTTTTGCCATGTAAATCACCTTCTGATACTATATTAAATTTACTACTATACCATTCTTTATTTAACCAATCGTAATAAACATTTCTTGATGTGTTGTCAATTTTAATTTTCCATTTATCTGTTTTATTAACAAAATTTATAATATTAAAAGCATATGATTCTACAAATAAATTAATAGATAATAAAATAAATAAAAAAGTTTTAGTCATTAAATAATAATATTAAATTTTATTTATATCATTTTATATAATATTATATCTAGACTAATCTATCTATATTATTCACAAGTAAATTCTGTTTAATTTTAACATAATAATCATGCGATGTTCTTGCGACTGCCGATTCAATACTATCGGGTAATCTATAATATAACATATAAATAGATAATAACAATGCTATCATATTAATAACAATTAAATATATATTAGTTTTTAAATCTATTGTTTTTAAGTAAATATATAATAAATAATTTGATAACAACAATAATATTGATGATATAAAAAGTCTTGGGCCTCTTTTTAACCAATATTCCCTGACTTTAGAGTGATCTAATCCAAAATCTTTTTTATTAATTATTCTTAAATTAATAATATAATTTGAAAAATTATATATAAGTTGATAATCATATATATCTAATATATTTGAATTATTTATTAAATAATTATTAATTAATTTTAACAATTCATTTAAATCTAAATTCACTTCTTTTTCAATATCATTTAATAATTCGTTATTATTAAGTTTATCTATTAGTTTAATTTGTATATTATTATTTTTTTTTATTGCTATTTTTTTTATTTTTTTTAAATATTTTATTATATATTTTTTATTATATACATTAATATAATAATATGTATATCTATTCGCTCTATTAAAAGCCCATCTTTTAAATGGTTTTGTTATAAATCTAAACATTGTTGACAATTTAAATAAAAATAATTCATTTTTTTATTTATCAAATAATGTTAATATAACAAGTTTACTATAAATAATAATAACAATATACAAAAGCATTTTTATATTATATTAATATTAGAAGAAAAAATGTCAAATATTGAAAGTCTAATATTAACAAAACAAGGTATATTTGAAAGTATAAATCGTACTACATTTACTATAACTGGTATTGTAATTGCACTACTTGCAAGTACACAAACACAAATATATAATACAAATAATTTTAAATTTATAATAAGAATAATTGCACTTGCTATACTATTAATAAATATTCTATATACTTATAATAATATTAGCGATTTCAATAATTATATTTTAAAACATAAAAACATATATGATATAACTAATTTGTCATTAAAAGTAACATATATGTATATGCTACTATCATTATTAATAATGATATTATTTATTAATATATATTTAATAATTACTTTATAAATTTTGTTACTATGATATTAATAGTAGAAATTAATCCAAATAATATAAAACTAAAATGAATATCAAAAGGAAAATTTTTACTATTAGATATAGTCCAAGAATAAATTATTCCTGAAAGTAAAGGTCCAAATATACTACCTAGTGCAGCCATTGATTGCGAAAATCCATTTACACGTCCTAGATATTTTTTTTCAGTTGAATTATTTATTAATAAATTAACTAATATAATTGACATCGTTGCCGTACAACCTTTTATAATAAAAAATATAGATGAAAATATATATAATATTATATTATGTAAATGTTTCATATCAGTTAATAATGATAATAGTATTAGGGTAAATGGATTTACATATTGCGTTGCTAAAAAAAGTTGCGATGTTCCATACTTATTTTTTAATTTTGGTATAACAATAACAGAATATAACATTAAAAATATAGCAGAAACCATAAAAATCAATGCTATTGCATTTGCATTAAATCCAAGTCCTTTATTTCTTTTTGAAGTCGCTAATAATAATGGAAATAAATTATCACTTCCCATTAATGAAAATCTTACATTAAAATAAAGAAAAGATGTTATTATTACATTTTTATTAAAAATTTCTTTAAATTTTATAGATTCATTATCATTCGTTTCTTGTTTTTCCTTATAAACCTCATCTATATTAAAATAACCTATAATAAATCCTATAAACGGTAGTAATGATATAACTAGTGATGGTAATAAATAAGGATATTTTCCAAATATATGATTTTCATCAATATTACTCCAATATTTACTTGGAGTTTCTAATAATCCACCAATTGCAGGCGAAAATATAGCACCAATACACATACCAACAGGATACATCGCAAATGCTTGGGCCTCATTAGATTTATCTGTAATTAAATATAAATATGTTTTTGTAACACCAAGATTACCACTAAACAAACCTTGTAATAATCTAATTATTATTGCCCATATTATATTATTACTAAAACCAAATGCTATAGTACATATAAATGACGAAATTAATCCAGTTAATAATACAGGTTTAATTCCTATTTTTTCAGATATTAGCCCCCCAAATGTAATTTGATATAAATTGTCCAAACATAAATGATGATAATATAAGACCCGAATATCTTCCAACATCTTGTTCATTTATACCAAAACTTTGTATCATAAATGGTAAAAATGGTGAAACATACATTAAACTTGACATCTCAGATATTAAAATTATTAAAATAACAGCAATTTTTTTTTTAGGCAAAGGTGTAATAGTATTTTCTTCTTCAAAATTTAATATGATATCATTGCTACTCATATTAATATACAATAAGGTTTAATATTTATATATTTAAAAAAAAAGTACATATCTATAAAAATATAAAATATTAAAAAATAATTTTAAAAATTTAAAAAATATTTCGATATGTACTTTTTTATATAAAAGAAAAAATTTATTTGTTATTAAATAATGGATAATTATTTATGGATTGTAATAACCGGTGGAATCTTTTCTTTTATAGCTTCTATGGGTATTGGTGCAAACGATGTTGCTAATTCTTTTGCAACATCGATAGGCGCTAAGTCTTTAACAATAAAACAAGCTGTTATTTTAGCATGTATATTTGAAACTTCGGGTGCTATTTTAATGGGTTCGCATGTTTCTGAAACAATTAGAAAAGGCATAGCAGATTATGAATGTTTTCAAGAAGACCCATATACTTTAATGTATGGTAGTATGTGGGTGTGTTTTTCCGTAGCAGTATGGTTATTTACCGCTTCTTATTTAGAAATGCCTGTATCTACAACACATTCTTGTATTGGAGGTATGATTGGTATGACTATCGCTATAAAGGGACCAAATTGTGTTATATGGTATAAATCACAAGAAAATTTTCCATTTATTGGTGGTGTATTAGGAATGGTTATGTCATGGTTTATATCGCCTTTGTTATCGGGTATGATATCATCATCAACATTTATATTAACAAGAAATTTAATATTAAGAAAAAAATATGAAGATAAACATATTTATTACGGATTTCCCTTTTTAGTTGGAATTACAATATTGCTTAATACCTTTTTTATTGTTTATAAAGGCGCTAAAGGTATTGGATTACATAAAACTCCATTAGAAATTGTATTAGGTGTTTCATTCGGCATGGGATTATTATCGTCTATTATCACAATACCATTTTTACCAAAATTATATAATTATATTAATGATAAGTTTAGCAGTGATAAGATAAATGAAATTGATATAAAAGAACATAAAATAGAAGGGAAAAAAATAATTTCAATAACATATAATGTTGATAATACAAAAACTATTATATATAATGATAATACATGTATTCTTACAACACTAAATGATATAATTATATCTGATAATAATACTAATACTAAAGATAATGAAGATAGTATTGTAAATGTTATTCATAATAATGCAGAAAAATTTGATTTAAAGACAGAAGAGTTTTTTAAATATTTACAAATATTTTCTGCAGCATGTGCTTCTTTTAGTCACGGTGCAAATGATGTTGCTAATGCAATAGGTCCATTTGTAGCAATATTAACTATTTATATTGAAAATGATGTAAGAAAAGATAGTGTTATGGATAATAATGCCTATTGGATATTAAGTTTGGGAGGTATTGGAATATCACTAGGGTTAATATTATATGGTTATAAAATTATTGAAGCAATAGGTATTAAATTATGTAAAATTACACCATCTAGAGGTGCTATTATTGAATTAAGTGCAGCACTAGTTACAATATTAGGAAGTAGATTTAAAATCCCATTATCAACTACACATTGTCAAATTGGTGCGACATGTGGTGTTGGATTATTAGAATCATCGTGGAAAAATAATATATCAGGAATAAATAAAAAAATAATATATAAATCATTATTTGGTTGGATTATAACATGTATATTTGTTGGTTTTATAACAGGAATATTAACAGCACAAGGAGTATATTCTCCAAGTTTGTAAAATATATAAAGAAAATTCTATTATAAAATGATAATAATCGATAAATTATTTTTATATTTTAATAATATTTATATTAAAAAATGTAGAAAAAAAAATATTTATTATATTATGAATTATTCTTAATTCTATTTGCATCAAATAATGTTCCACTGCTAAATGTTCTTTGTGGTACATATTTTTGATATGCCAAAACTACATTATAATCATCATTATTATTATCTCTAACATAATCTATGCTTTTAATTCTTTTTCTATATAATGATTTTGATGTATATTTTGTCATTGGACCAGAATCATGAGATTTATTACTTATTGTTTCAGTATTTGTACTTTTATTACTTTTATTACTTTTATTACTTTTATCACTTTTATTACTTTTATCACTTTTATTACTTTTATTACTTTTATTACTTATAACTGAATTTGCTTTTCTTGATGAATTTGATGGACATTTTTTTTCATATAATGTCTTATCGGATTCATTATCAGAATTTTGCTCTCTTAAATTTTCTATATCATCAGATGTTATTTTTTTTTGTTTTTTTACTATTTTTGCTTTAATATAGTTAAATATTTTAATTATACTATAATCTGATTCATCATTATAATTTGTTGTTGTTAATCTAATTTCATCTAAATTTTTTTGTATTGATTTATCCATTATATTAATATATTAGAAAATTTTATTATAACAATACAAATGTATTTAATACAAATGTTAAAATACCAAATATACTTACATAATTGATAGAATATGAATTATAATGAATAAACAATAAATTTCCAATTATTCCACCGATAGTTCCAAATGAAGATACAAATCCCAATATTATACCTATATTCTTATTATCTAAATGTGGTATAATTCCAATAATTGTTCCTTGTAGTAAATTATTAGAAAAACTCCAACATATTAATATAATTAATATATTATATATATCTTCATTTTTTTCATAAATATTATTAATATAATATGTAAAAATTAAACCAAATAATGATGATGTAAATATAAATATTAATATTATTTTTATTTTACCTATTATTTTATATATTTCATAATTTTTATCACATAAATAACCGCCTAATGGTCTTGCAAATAAGTTAATAGATGAATATGCAAATAATAACAATATTGTATCATTTAAATTAATATTTTTATTTGTATTTAAAAATATTTGTAAATTTGTAATTAATGTTATTTCTAGACCAAAACAATATAAATATGTTATTGCAATACTTATAATTTTTATATTTTTGAATATACTAATACATTTTTTTTTGAATAGGAAATATCTGAAATTATATCTTCAATATTTATGTAATTATCTAGACTATATACCGTATGTGAATTATCACTATATATAGAATTATCTAAGTTTGTATTTTCGTTTGTATTTTCGTTTGTATATTGGTCGTATAATTTTTTTAATTGTCTAAAATTACCATATGGAGAATCATCAGACATATAATATATGGGATAAATTAATAATAAATATATAATATATGGCCAATATATATAATAATTTTGTAATTTAATATTTGAATTAGAAATAATTAAATAATTTATTATTAATGATAAACCCATTCCAAAATTCCCAATACCACCAATTATACCGGTACTTAAACCTAAAATATTTTTATCAAACATAATTATAACCCATAGTTCTGATAATACAAATCCTGCAGATGAAATACCTGATAATATTTTTAATATAACTGAATCAAAATATATGTTGAAAATATTAAAAATTACCGATAATACAATTACAATACAATATGATTCTCTTATACCTATTATATCTGCAATATAACCAAATATTAATCTGGAAAAAGTCGCACCAATATACATATATATTATTTCATACCTAACTTGTAATATTTTATCATTAATATTGTCATCATTATAATAGTTAATTTTAATGTTATTATTAATAATAGTTTGATATTTAACACAAAAAGTTATTAATAATAATATTATAGATAAATATAATGCTCTTGAATGAGGTCTTTTTAATGATAATATAGGTATAATATTATTTGTTGTTTCTTCATATATATAATTTTTTGAATTCCTCCATTTAAATAATGAAACACATCTACCATTATTAACATTATAACAAGGATGTTCCCACGATTCTAAAGTCCAAATCATAATAATACATAATATTAATTTAGTTAAATTTTTAAATAATTATTATTTAACTTTTAATTTTCTTGAATCTAATCCCCAATGTAATAAGGTTTGTCTTAATCTAGGATAAATTTTTGCATCATTTTTACCAACTTCATTTATTTTTCTTTGTAATTGATTTCTAAATCTTCCTTTTGGTCCTGCAGATTTTTTCCATCTGTTTATTTGTCTTAAATCATCATCAGTTCGTCTCCCACTATAAAAATTACAATACCATTCAATCCAACCATATGGGTCATATTGTTCTCTAATCCAATTTTTACCTATCCAAAACTCATATGATGTACCAACTTCAACTTTATAAAAATTAATATTTTTATCATATTCTTTTTTTGTTAATTTTTCCTTTGGTATGTTATTAAGAAATTTAAATTTTTTATGATGATTTTTATATGTTTTTTTTGTTTTTGGTGATTTTATTTCTCTAAAATAAGATCCGCCCATTATTCCTAATGAAAACATTTCTTTTGGTGTTATATTTGGTTTAAAATCTGGATAATCCTTAAAATATATTTTCATTCTATTATTAATTTATTTAAAAAGTTTTTCTACAGTTTCTAAACTTCCTTCAATCCACGCTTGTCTAGAACTATATATTTCACCTATAATATAAATTTTTTTGGGTTTAAATGTTTTTTCTATTTGTTTTTTAATTTTTCTTGAATTTTTACCTACTTTCCAAAAATGTGCACCACAACACCAATAATGTTTTGTAATCCATTCTGGTTCGGTTATATTTTCATTTGGAAATATTTCTTTTAAATATTTAACTAAATTTGTTTTAATTTGTTTTGTAGTTAAAACATTCCAAAAATTTGCAATATAATCATCTGTATAACTAATTTGTATTAATCCCGTTTTATTGTCAATTGGTATTATAAATTGTAATTTATTATCTGTTAAAGTTTTTTTAATATCTTTTATCCATTTATTTTTCGTTACATCATATTTTGCATATATTCTTAATAAATTACCAACAGATACAGAGTCTAATAATTCTTTATGATTATTAAAATAAGGAATTGTCATATAACCTTTTTTGCATATAGCAAGATATAATTCAGTATATTTATAATCTATTTTATTTGTTTTTATAGTTTTATTAGTATCATCTATATCCAATAAATCACAATTTAATACAATTTTAACATTATGCTGTTTTAAAAATTCATAAAGTTTTTCATAAATAATACTTAATCCACCAATTAATATAAAAAAACTATTATCTTCAACATCAAAATCTTTTTTTAATGTATAAATTGCATCATATGCATTTAATTTATATATTTCGTTAACATAACCTAAAGACCTGTCTAATACTTTTACTTCATTTGTACTTAAAAATGTAGAAACATAATTATGAAAATTCATTTTAGTTAAATCTAAATCTGATTTATAATCAATAACATATTTCCATAATTTACTAATAGAACTAAATTTAGAATCGTAATATTCTAATAACTGTTTCTCGTTTAATAATTTATTATCAACAAAATAATTTTTATCACCTGTTATATGATATATTTTATCAGTTAAATTAAATTCTTTTATTAATTTCATTACTAATTTTTGTTTTTTTCCTAATCTTCCCGCACCTACATCGTATTTATATCCTTTATTTTGATAAGTATAAATACGCCCACCAACTCTATTTGATTTTTCAATTATAAGTATATCATCCGGATTAACATTTTTATATTTAATTAATTTGTATGCAAGATATAAACCTGTAACACCTGCTCCAACTATTATTTTTGTCATATTCTAAATAAAAAATGATAATTTAAAAATTAGTATTTTTGCTAACTTATGAAATTAGAACTAATTGAACAATTACCAGATGATGTTATATATTTAATTTATTCTAAAATTGTTTATAAATTACCTAATGAATTATTAACTGATATTCGAAATTTCAAAAAATCTAAAGATAGATTAAAAGAAATTCATATTAATGATATTATTTGTACACTATGTTATCTTGACTATGTTATGGTTAAAGTGCCTAAAATAATTAAAACAGAAAAATATTCTATGCAATATAATAATAACAAACATATGATGTTAAATTTATGCTTAGCAAAACATGAAGTTAATATACGCAATAAAATAGTTTATGACATTTTAAATGATAAAATTGCAAGTGTTTCGCTATATTAATTTAAAAAAATGATTTCTTTTTAATTATATATAATAAAATGCTTGTTGATAGTATTCATTTGTTGCCAGATGATATTATAGATAAAATATATTCAAAAGTTTTATATACACAACCTAAAAATTTACTTAATGAAATTATTAAATATGGTGAAAATAGAGAAAACATTTATTATTTAAATAAATTAGACGATGATATGTTATACGAATGTTTGAACGATTTTTTAGTAATTTCGTTATTATTTGAAGAAAATAAAACACCATATTCTTGTGACCCCGAACAATTAAGTGATACTTCAACAATTAAATTAGAAAAAATTTTAAATAATATTACTTATGGCGAAGAATTTGATATATCAATAGCATTTAAAATTATACAAAATATCATTATGAATACTGATATATATTATACAAATAATGTATTAGAACCATATATTAGTATTATTAAAAATGACGAAATGATGTCATTGGGATACTTAACTTATAATGGTGTTTAATTAAAAAATGATATAAATTTTAAATTTTATATATAAAATATCATAAAATTATTAAATCAAACAACTTATTTAAAAATAGAAACAGAAATTTTAGTAATTTTACAAAAGTTTTAGATAATATTGATATATGTATTTACAAAATTTCTTTATTTTTTTCTATTATAATAAATAGAAAATGGAACTTTTATTTGATATATTAGTTATTTTACTTGTAATAAATGGTTTATTTTGGTCGCTAGAAACACATTCTGAACATTGTAGTTTTGCAAGATATTTTAAGATTAAAAAATGCCCCTCACATGCCGTTCATATTACAATAGGTGTGGTTAGTTTATTAATTGCAATTGTAATTAAACAACGTTCTTATTTTAAAAAATTTATATAAGATTATCATGATATAATTTAATATTAAATGAAAAAAATTTATATTATTTTGTCTTATTTATCACTAGTTAATGCATTTAGTAATTTAGTTAGTTTAAATAATATTACACCTAAAAAAAACTTTTGTTTAAACATGCAAAATAATGTAAATCTAAAAAATTTTGATAAAATAGATACAGATAAGTCTGGATTATTAGATGAAAAGGAACTTAAAAAATATTACGGAAATACAGATTTACTAAAACTAGGAGATTTAAATAATGATAAAAAACTTGATTACGCGGAATTTGAAAGAATTGTAAATATTGCTAAATTTGGATTGGAAAATGGTGGCAACTTATATGTTAGAAATGCTATTAAATTTGGATTTTTAAAAAAAGATTCTATTTTAGCAGATGGAGAAGCTTCTATTATAGTAGGCAATAAAGGATTTGACCCTTTAAATTGTGCAAGTGATATTGAAACTTTAAAAATGTATAGAGAATCTGAAATTAAACATGGTAGATTAGCAATGTTGGCTAGTATTGGTTGGCCTATTTCAGAGCTTTTTCATCCTTATCTATCCGAGATTACACACCGTACAAATCTATTATCTAGTAATAACAAAGTTCCTTCTATTCTTAATGGAGGCCTTGAAAAAATTAACCCTGTTTTTTTCATGGCAATAATTATATTTACGACTACTATTGAGTCTGTTGAATTATATAGATCGGATAAAAATTATATTCCAGGAGATTTAGATTTTGACCCACTAAATTTTTATAAAAATAAAACTCCATTTACTAAAAGAAATCTTGAATTAAAGGAACTAAATAATGGTAGATTAGCAATGTTAGCAATTACTTATTTTGCTTTTTACGAATATTTTACAAATAATCCAATTATAAAAAATACTGTATTACAGTAATTTATTTATTATACATATATATTTTTTTTTGTATTGTTGAATTTGATATATTAGCAGGCAATTCCATTACCAATTTTTTTATAAAACTAATTAATACATTATTAAAATCATTTTTTGAATATGAAAATACAAAATCGCATATAGATTCATGTTCTGCTTCAAATTCATTAACAAATAATTTTGCATTAATTTGATACCAAGATTTTAATAATTCATAATGAATTATAATTAAATTATTTAAAGTATAAGTTTTAATTAAGTCAAGTGATTTTTTAACATTGCCAAAATGCTCTATTTCTCTAATTAATTTTTTTGGGGGCAAGCAAATATATTTTGCACATTCTAAAAGGATATCTGTAGGCAATTTATCTATGTAATTTAAATTTGACATTTATAAATAATTGTTGTATAATTATTATTCATTTTTTTCAAAATAATTAAAAAAATGATAAAATTCTTTATTTTTTTTAGTTTAAATAATGTGCAGTATTGATATTGAAGATATTAATAAACAACATAAAAAGAAAACTTTTGGCGAAAATATTTGGCAAAATTTATTAACTAATTTTAAATCTCAATATGAAACCTTTGAAACTAAAAAAGATGTCATTATGTTTCAAAAAAATATGCAACGAAAATATAAAATAAGTTTATCTAATTGTGATTTAGTTAAATTATATGAAGAATTAGATATTAATAACACTAAAATTAAAAATTTAATTATCAAAAAAAAACAAAAATCAGATTCAGGTGTATTAGTTATTACCGTTTTAACTTCCGCACACCCTGAATATATTGATGAAGATGGTAATAGACAAATAGGTAAATTTTCATGTAAACATGATTGTGCTTATTGTCCAAACGAAAAAGCACATGAAGGTAATAATTGGACTGACCAACCTCGCAGTTACTTATTTTCTGAACCAGCTGTTTTAAGAGCAAACGATAATGATTTCGACCCAATTAAACAAATGAATGCAAGACTTAGTACTTTAAAGGAAATGGGTCATGCTTTAGATAAATTAGAAATTATTGTTTTAGGAGGAACATGGAGTGAATATCCCGAACAATATAGAGATGATTTTATTACTAAATTATATTATAGTGCAAATATATTTAATAATATTTATAAAAGAGATATTTTGTCTTTAGAAGAAGAAATTGAAATTAATGAAAATGAAAGTAATATTCATATTATTGGATTAACATTAGAAACAAGACCAGATACAATTAATTTAGATGAAATTAAAAAATTTAGAAAATATAATTGCACTAGAATTCAATTAGGGGTACAACATACTGACAATAGTGTTCTAAAAAAAATTAATAGAGGTCATAATATAGAATGTGTATATGACGCTATTAAATTATTAAAAGACAATTGTTATAAAGTTGATATTCATTTAATGCCAAATTTACCAGGGTCTAGTTATGAAATGGATGTTAAAATGCTAGAAGATTCTTTATATGACCCAAGAATACAAGTAGATCAATATAAAATTTATCCAACTGCAATTGTTCCTTGGACAAAAATTAAAAAATGGTATGAAGAAGGTTCATATGTACCTTATAATGATTTGAAATTATATGAATTAATTAAAAATTTTAAACAAAAAGTACAAAAATGGAAAAGACTTAACAGAATTATTAGAGATATTCCAAGCACTTATATATCTGGTGGTTATGACCACAAATATGTTAATATGCGACAATTATTGCAAAATGATATGAAAAAAAATAATTGGTCATGTCAATGTATTAGATGCAGGGAAGTGGGTAATAATATAATAAATGATGATGATATTAAACTTATGGTACAAGAATATGATGCTTCAGATGGTAAAGAATATTTTATATCATATGAAACTGATAAATATTTAATTGGATTTATTAGATTACGATTAAGTAAAAATAATGAAAATAGATTAGATATTCTTAAAGATATGGCACTAATCAGAGAATTGCATGTATATTCAAATTTAAATAATGTAGGAAATAATATCAATGAATCAATGCAACATAAAGGATATGGAAAAAAACTTGTATTTGAAGCTGAAAAAATAGCATTAGAAAATGGATATACAAAAATGGCAATTATTAGTGGTACAGGTGTAAGAAATTATTATAAAAAATTAGGATATGAATTACATGAAACTTATATGATTAAACAGTTATATAATAATAGAAAATGTATTATTCAGTAAATTTAGTATTTGGATATTTTTCATAAAACCCTTCTTTTTCTAAAAACTCTAATTTTTCAAATGTGCAGTTTAAATTTTTTTGTTCTGAAATTTTAATACAGCATTCATTAATTTTTTTTAAAATATCTTTTAATTCATTTGATAATTCTTTCATTACTTAAATTTTATATGATATTATATAATAAATTAATCATTTTTTATGAAAGTATATAGAGATATAATTGATGATGATTATTTATTAGTTGTTAAACAATATAATCATAATAAAGATAATATAAGGTATAAATTTTTAAATGAAATTAAAAAATATGAAAATCATTTAAAATATTTAAATTATATTTTTAGAATAAAAAAAAAACTACAAGATTATGAAATATTAATTTATAATTACTGTATTAGAAAACATATAGAAATATATAATAAATGGAATAAAATATTAAATAAGTCTTCTTAATCTATTATTAAATTCTTTTGTTTTTTCTTCTAATTGTTGTATAGAATCATTACTACTATATGTAAATTGAGGCGGCAATGCTAATAATTTATAATTATTCGGCATATTACCTTCTACAAGTTGATTTGAATTCCAATAAGGATAACTGTTAACTTTTAATAAAGACCCGTTTTCCATTCCTTTTTGAATTAATAAAACTGTTTCATCAGATGTGTCTTCGAATAAAATATCATCTCTAGAAATTATTGGCGCATTGTGTAAATATACCAGTCTTCCGTTATAAGTAATACTATTAGTATTTCTTATATCAAAATCAATTGACCCAATATTTATTTGTACATAAAGTTCATATGTAGGATAAGGATAACCTTTATGACCTGTGCTATCATTATATTTTGCTTTTAAGAAATAATTTTTTTTTGTATTTATATTTATACATAATGTTGGTTTTTTTGTAAAAAATTTTATTTTTTTAAATACTTCTTCTTTTTGCTGTCGTGTTAAAGGTTCTCTTCCCAATGCTAAATGTAGTGGTTCTATACCTTTATTATTACAATCTAATATATAATTATATAATGGTATTGTATCATAACAATGTGTAACTATTTTTCCATCTGGTAATTTTGTTTTGATTTTTGATAAGTATTTAATTTTTTTAAAATGCAAATCTCCAAAAGTTTCCTGTGTTATAGGATCATTATCATTTAAATCACAACCTACATACTTTTGTCTTGGAGATTTTCCAGAAGGACTTAGTGATTTCGCATATTTTTTCAATTTAGGATTATCTGCTTCAAGTGCTAATTTAAGTTTTAAATCTGATTTTGAATATTTTGTTTTACTACCTCCAGTATTTGTGAACCAATGGTCCATAAATTCTTGATTTGCTATTTCTCTTTGTCTTGCCATTTCAATTCTCTCTTTTTCTTCTATTTCTTTTTGTCTTCTTTTTTCAAATTCATTTCTTTTGTATGTTCTACTATATGGCCCCTTTTCAAATTTTGATAATAATTCTTTATTTTTCTTTGATTTAAATTTAGTTAATGATTTAGCAGACACTTTTAAAGGTGAATAACTTAATCTTAATGAATTTTTATCATTTATTACGCTTTTAGCTCGTGATAATTTTACTGAAAAATAAGGTGATAGTTTTTTATCTAAATATTTATCATTATATTCTTTTAACTTTTTGTCATAACTGTTTAATTCCTTTTTAAATTCTTTTTCTTTTTTTAAATATTCTTTTAATTCTTGTTCTTTAGCTGAATTTTTCCCCTTAATATGTGATGTCATTTTATATCTTTGTAAATCTTGACTAATAATTGGCGCTCTAGGCATTTTAGGTGGTTCGGGTAAATTATTGTAAGGGTCTATGACAGGTTCATATAATATATTCTTATTTTCTTGTGATTCTTTATGAAGATACTCAATATCAAAAATTGAAGAAACAAAAAACACTTTGATATTTTTTATTTCTGATGCACCAATTTGTTTAGTAATATTTAAGTAATAAAAATTTTTTTCATAGTCTAGAAAAGACATTCTATTCATATGATATAAATGTTCTGCAAATATTACAAACTTAACTCTTTCCCATAATATTTTTAAAAATGTTTTAATATCTATTTTCTCACTATTATCACTATTATACATTGACCCTAACATTAAATTTAATATGGTTTTTAATCTATATTTATTATATTTTATACTATTATCTATAAATTCTATTTTCTTTTTATTATTTAATTCTAATCTTGATATTTTATTATCATACAAAAAATAATCATGAAATATTGTTGAATTTAATGTTTGTATAGACACTAAATAATAACAAATCTCATATATATATTCTGTAAATAATTTTAAAAGAGGTGGAACTTGATATGGCCATTCATCTTGTGAAACAGTCGTTCTTTTGACTTTAAAATTTATACCTTTATCTTCTTCACTTGTAAATGTTAACATACTATCAATAACTTCTTGACAATCCATATCAACCGCTTTAACTAATTTAATTTGATTTTGAATAGTTTCATATAAAAATTCTTGATTATCTATATATATTTCTTTTATATCATAATCTTTAAAATGTTTTTTATTTTTTTTTAGATAAAAATGCATAAATAAATGGTCATAAACTGTATAACCTTTCTTGTCTAATATTTTTTCACTATTATATATATTGTTTTTTTGTTTTTCTAAAAAATCTATCCATTTATCTTCTACATTATCATCACCATAAAGACCTTTTAAATTTTCAATATAATCTATTTCTTTAGAAACATAGATATGATTAGTTGGGAGTTGTTTTCTTATATTTTCAAATATTTCAGGATTCATAATATCAGTTTGTGTTAAACCTTTTGTTAAGTGTATTATAAATTTTTCATATAATTGATAATATTTGCTTTTTGGAACTATTGAAGTTTTAACTTCGCTACCATTATATGGATCGGTTGTAGGATTTTCTTTCCATTTTTTTATAGCATCTTCGATTTTTAGACTTTGAGAAGTAGAGGCTCGCGGAGAATTAGATTGCATCATTATCGATTTTGATATTCTAGTAAAGGTTGTTGATGGTATATTATCAAATAATTCAAGTTCTTCGATATCTGTAAACTTATCTTTATTATTTAAAAACCATTGTAATATTAAATTATAAACTCCATATTCGCTTGTCGTGTTAATTTGTATTTTTGATGTAGTTAATAGATTATCTATTTTGTTAGTATGAATACCATTATATTGAGTTGCAATATCAGTAAGCCATTCAATTATTCTAGGTTTATTTTTATCATATAGTTTATTTAAATCTTTGAATAAATCTTTTTGTTTTTTTAAATCTGTTTTACTCATTATATCTATAAATTAAATATATAAAAATATTATAACACTATTATAATATAAATGAAAATACAATTTATTATTTTATTTATTTATTTAACATCATGTAACGCATTTAGTAATAATTTAGTAAAATTAAAAATGAATAGTAATAATATATTAACTAATATGTCACCTATTCACAATAATAAATTACAACATTATTACAAATTATCACGACCGAATAGTTTGATATATGAATTCGCCTTACCAATTACAGGCAGTTATTTAAGTACAAAAAATTTAGCAATACTATATAATCCTAATGTAATTTTAGTTGGATTATTAAGTGCTATAATAGCATGTAATTGTATGATTATTAATGACTATTATGATTATATATTAGGAACTGATAAATTGAAAAAAGACAAAATTTTAAACAAAAAATTGCTTGTGCCACATGAAGTTCTTCATACATCAACATATATTACATTACTATCATACTATTTAATTACTTTAGTCGCAAATAATATGGCAAGATTTGTATTATCAAATTCAGTTATTTTAGGTTATTTATATACACCAATTTTCAAAAATATTCCTTTTGTTAAAAACTTTGTAGTTTCTTTTATAATATCACAATCAATTATTGTTGGATGTTTGGTTGCTAATGGGGATTTTAAACTAATTATACCTTGCTTAACATACTTATTTAATTTAATTATGTGGCAAGAAATAATACTTGATATTAATGACCGGGAAGGTGATAAAAATAACAATATAATGACAATACCTGTTAAATATGGTTATGAAAAGGCAAATAAAATTGCTTTATGTTTTTTGCTTTTAGGAACAATTTTACCATATGGTTTTTCATTACAATTTATTTTGTTACAAATGCCTTTAATTTTAATGAATATTCGTACTATACAAAAAAATAAAATTTTAAATAAAATAGCACTAAAAATAGCCAATTTTATTATGTTATTATCAGGTTTATATATGTGTGTAAAATAATTACCATTTTTTTTATTTTTTCTAGTATTTTTTTCAAAAATAATTACCAAAAAAGTTTAATTTTTTTAGTAATTTGCAAACTAAAAAAGGCCCTTTTCACGATAAAAAATCAAGTTTTTTGCAGTAACATTATATATTAAACTGCTAAAAAAATTATAGCAAAAAAAAAACGAAAAAAAAAATCGATTTTTTTTGAAAAAAAATTTCCAAAAAAAAATTTTTCGACGAGCAAATGAGCAAAATTATTTTTTCTGGTAACATTTAAGTAAATAATATTATATTTAGATTATTATGTCAGTAAACCATATTTTTGCTCATTTTTTATAACGATTTTTTCTTTATTTTTTTGTAAAAATTTAACATTTTTTATATTTTACACATGAATACAATAAATATAAAAATTATTTTCAAAATTACAAAAAGTGGTGAAAATGTACATCCAAATGGAAAAAATGTACATCCAAATGGAAAAAATGTACATCCAAATTGAAAAAATGTACCCTTTAACCCAATTATTTAATTTTTTTGGTAATTTTTTTAATTTTTGCGCAAAAATTATTTATTTAAAAAATGATTTTCTTAATTAATTATCAGAATTATAATGGATATAATTGGACATCGTGGAATTGTATCTTTTTCACCAGAAAATAGTTTAGTTACATTAGATTTTGTTAAATCTTTAAAATTAAAATGGGTTGAAACAGATGTAATATTAACAAAAGATAATATACCAGTTATATTTCATGATAAAAAATTAGATAGAGTAACGAATTTTAGCGGGGAGGTTAAAAATTATAATTATAAAGAATTAAAAAGTGTTGATATTGGTTACAAATATAGTTTAAACTTTTTAGGAGAAAAGATACCATTATTAACTGAATTTATTGCAAAATGTAAAAAACTATCTATAAATATATTTTTAGAACTTAAAAACTATTATAATAATGAATATAATTTTGTTAAAAATGTAATGGAAATTATAAAAGATTGTGATGATATTACAATTATTCCATGTTCTTATTCAAGAAAAGTTATTACACTTATTAATAAATTATATCCAAACATAAAAAAATCTTTAATAGTTGATGATATTCCAGATGATTGGTATGATTTTATAAAAACTAATAATTGTTATAGTATTAATGTTGCTTATGATAGATTTAATAATAATAACTTATTAGATATCCAAGAATGTGTTTCTAAAATACCCACATATTGTTTTACTATTAATAATTATGAAGATTACAAAGACCTAGAACATATTGGTGTTAAAGGTATAATAACTGATAAAGCAGAGTATTTTTCAAAATATTAAAACCAAAAAAAATATATTTTATAGTATTTATTTTTTAAATAATTACCAAAAAATTTAAACTTTTTTGGTAATTTGCAAACTAAAAAAGGCCCTTTTCACGATAAAAAATCAAGTTTTTTGCAGTAACATTATATATTAAACTGCTAAAAAAATTATAGCAAAAAAAAACGAAAAAAAAAAATCGATTTTTTTTGGAAAAAAATTCTCGTAGAAAATTTTCAAGTGAGCAAATGAGCAAAAATAAAAAATTATGGTAATGTTTTTTCTATTTAAGGTTTTTTTTATATCATTAATATAGTAATGACTGAAAAATGCTCAGAATTTTCATATAAATGTAACTTTTGTTTTTATCAAACAAATAAAAGATATAACTTAATTAGACATCAGAATGCAAAGCATATGGATAAAATTCATGAAAATAACAGAAATTTTGAAATGTGTGCAAATGTCACCCCTAACGAACTAAATGTCACCCCAAATGAACTAAATGTCACCCCAAATGAACTAAATGTCACCCCAAATGAACTAAATGTCACCTTAAACAAAAAAAATGTAAATTCCGGGTTTAATTGTAAAAAATGTAATAAAACTTACAAAACAAAAAAATTTTTATTAATACACGAATCAAAATGTGTAGGTGTTGATGATTTAACATGTCCTAGATGCATGATTAGTTTTGCAACAAGACAAGGTAAGTCAAGGCATATTATTAATAATAAATGTAAACCAAGAAGTATTATTCATGCTAGAAAACCTAATAATAATATAATTGAAACACAAAATATAAATACATTAAATAATATTCAAAATCAAACAAATAATTACATTACAAATAATAATAATATATATATAAATAATTATGGAAATGAAAGACAAGATTATTTAACTTATGATAAAATGTTGGAAATTTTTAAACGGGTATATGATATACCTAGATTATTAACAGAAGAAATACATTTTAATAAACAATTTCCAGAAAACAATAATATTCAATATAAAAACGATACAAATGCATTAATTAAAAAAGATGATGAATTTATTTTAAAAGATTTAAATATACTTGCTGAAGAATTAGTTAAAGAAAAAACGGTTCAAATGCAAAAATTTGCAGAAGAAAATAAAACAAATATTTGTACAAATATAGAAACACAGAAATATCAAGATATTGTAGATTTATTACTACATTTTATATTATTAAAAGAACCTCAAGAACATTATAAAAAACAAATAAAAAATATAAGAGATCTTATAAAAAATAATTAAAAACAATTAATTATATATAATAATGATACCAAAAAAAAATTGCAATATATTTAAATTTACTAGTTTATGGATGTTAATACCTATTTATTATTCATATAATACTGTTTATTACTTATTTAGTTATAATTTGATATTGAATTTGATATGTTCTTTAGTGCATTGGAATTATTATAAATATAATAGTTTATATCATAATTTAGATAGAATATTATCAATAAATACATTATTAATTGTTAATTTAAATACAACAAAAAATATTATATATTTATTAACATTTCTAGTTGTTATTTTTAATTATAAAGGAAAACAAAGTATGTTAAAAAATAATTATTTCGAACAATTAGTAAATCATTTAATATTTAGATATATAGCATTTTGGGAATGTTATTTATATATAAATCAATTTAATTATTACTATTTTAAACTATATTCTATATTATATATATT
>Ga0129342_1000161_pt1 | contig 25725 bp, 27 predicted proteins | sample CPBDNA_5_FD_94426 | JGI IMG/M metagenome (GOLD analysis project Ga0129342, IMG submission 94426) | Freshwater to marine salinity gradient microbial communities from Chesapeake Bay, USA - CPBay_Sum_15_0.2_DNA | ecosystem: Environmental > Aquatic > Marine > Coastal | place: USA: Chesapeake Bay...
GGCTTTAAAGTCTCGAGTCGTCGGGTCGACTGATGGGTCTAAGTCAGCCTCAACGTCGGCTATCGCACACCGCAATACATAGACCTGGTCACGCAAGGCGTCGAGTTCTTTGCGTGCAATGACCAACTCATCTTCGCTGAGGGCCAATTCGGTGGCTCGCTGGCGGGCTACCCAATCCCATTGGCGACATGACTGGCTGCAAAACCGTCTTGGTCGCCCAGCGCCCGAACGCTGACTTATTGGCGAGCGACACCATTGGCAGCGTGATGAATCAACAGGCTTCTCGGTCTGCACACCGGCTATTTCAAGTGATTTCGTCATGACAAAAACCTACGCCTGTTTACCGAGGTATTGGTGGATTATCCAAGGGCATACTTGTTTGGTGAAGATTTCGCTACCCGCACCAAAACGACTTATGGCGTCTGACAATGCAGCCGGTGTCCACCCTGCCATTCTTGAGGCTGTCGCTCGAGCAAATAGTTTTCATGCTCTTGGATACGGACACGACCAACATACGCCACTCGCGAAAAATCTCTTCAATCAACTCTTCGATGCTGAGGTCACAACCGAGTTTGTTTTTGGTGGTACGGGTGCAAATGTCCTCGCACTCGCCTGCATGCTCAAGCCTGCTCAAGCAGTTGTTTGCACATCGACTGCACACATCGCCGTCGATGAAGCCGGCGCACCAGAGAGATTTCTCGGCGCAAAGTTGATCGATGTACCAACTGTCGATGGCAAACTTCGACCCAGCGATATTTTGAGTATCGCTCACCTACGCGGCAGCATTCATCACGCAGAACCTGCGGTGGTCTCGATTACGCAAGCAACCGAGATGGGCACGATTTACACGGCCGAAGAAGTGCGGCTGATCTGCGAAACCGCACACGAACTCGACATGCTTGTGCACATGGACGGCGCACGAATAACAAATGCCGCTGTTGCGCTCGGTGCGTCAGCCAAAGCACTACGAAGTTTCACGATCGACGCAGGTGTCGACGTGTTGAGTTTCGGTGGTGTCAAAGCAGGTTTGATGTTCGGCGAAGCCGTTGTCTTTTTCAACACGAGTCTTGCTTCGCGAGTCGAATACATCCGCAAACAAGTCGGACAACTCAATTCAAAAATGAGATTCGTCTCAGCACAATACGTTGAATTTCTTCAAAACGATTTGCTCTTCAAACTTGCTTCTAACGCCAACTCGATGGCACTCGCTCTTTACGAGAAAACTCGCCACCATCAGTCGCTTGGACTGACTGCTCCCCCTGTGGTTAACAGTCTTTTTCCGACGATTGAAAGCCCAACCGCCAGCGCACTTCGAGACTGGACCTTCTTTTGGGACTGGGACATTTCAAACAATCAATACCGTTGGATGACTGCCTGGGACACAACTTTGGAAGACATCGACCTCTTTGCCGAGGGAGTTTCACAAGCGCTCAAGATCTAATTGACTGATCAGTTAGTTATCGCCTAGTTTGCAGGTGTGTCCGCTAGCGACTTCTTTCAGCGAAGACTTGAGACAGACGACAAGTGGATGAACGATGCCGCGTGTCGTGGCTTATCGGACATATTTTTTCCGCCGGCTGCTGAGAGACCTCAAGCTCGCGAACGACGTGAGCAAATGGCGCGTGCAGTGTGTGAGACATGTGAAGTGCTTGCAACTTGTCGCGACTTTGCGCGCAATCATCATGAATACGGTTTCTGGGGCGGCGAATCTGAAGAACAGCGCCATCAGGCGGGCTTCCATTTGATCGCGCCAATTGGTATTCGCGCTCGCTCTTAGCAATCTCGCTTTCGCTGGTTGCAGTTCTGCGAGAATGAACCATGGTTTTCGGGGCGCCACCTAGCAGCGAATCGTTACCGAATGCGAAACAAAATGTTCTTGATGCATGGGTTAGTTTCGGCGACGCTCGACAGATTAAAAATTTTGACGAAGTCTCGGCTCACGTTTCAACAAATCGTGTATTTCGCATCACGATGTCCGACGGTTCAAGTCTGATCGCAAAAGTCAGTTCATATGGCTCGTACTTTCAATTCGCCGAAGACCACGACCGGCTTGCGCGGTGCAGTTCTTTGTTGCGTGGCGGTCGTTGGTCTGGCTTTTTAGCCGAAGTCTTAACGAAAAATGGGCGTCCATTCACGTGGTACGACGGGCAATGTTGGGCGGTCTTTTATACCGATGTTCAGGGCAACACAGGGTTGCCTCGAATCTTGAACGACGACGACGTAGTCACTTTGGCGAGCGAGATCGCTGAGTTTCATTTGGCGTGCGCCGCCATCAGCCCAAGTTTGCCACCAACATCTAATTCGGTCAAAGGTGACGCGATTCATTTATACGATCTGCTTCGCGACGACCAAGCCGAATCTCATTTCGGTCTTGATTCATTGGCTATCTCTACGCTGCAGCGTTACACGCACGACTTGCTTTTGCATCTTGAGAAAATTCACTACGACGAATGGGTACGAATACCAATTTTGGTCGACTGGAATCTCGGTAACTTCTCGGTTCGGTCATCTGACCAAAACAAAGATTCATCTTTTGAATTTTCAACCAGATGGGATTACGACTGGTTTCGCATTGAGTCTCGCCTACTTGATTTCTATTTCCTTAGCCGTGTGTCGTCACGCACTGGTGATAAAACTCAGTTTTCATACTCTGCACACACACTGACCGAGCCGAGATTCGTCAGATTCATCTCTGCATATCATCAGGTTTATCCACTTAGTCGCACTGAAATTGAATTCTTGCCGTTCGCCTATCGATTTTTTATTCTGAACTATGTGATTCGCGAGGGTGCTCGCTTTTTTAGGCCCGATCTTTGCTCACAATTCAGACGCGATGCCGCGCATCACTATTTGGTTGAATCTGAACGACTCGACTTAACTCAACTTTTGGCAGTTGTCGCCTAAAAATCGCGCAATATTGCCGAGCGCGATGAGATCAATCCTTGATCTTGCGAAGCTTCTCTTTAAAAATTTTGCCTTTTGCAACATAAACGCGAACACCATGTTCGATTTCTTCGCTTCGAGCCCGACCTTCTTTAATCACTGCTGGCGAACCAACAGCCAATGCCCCAGCAGGTACAACTGTGTCGTTGAGAACAACTGAATTCGCTCCGACAATCGCGCCAGTTTCGACTATCACGCGATGCAACACGATTGCACCCGACGACACTTGTGCACCAGATGCAATGGTGCATGCTTCGAGATGAACAATGTGTCCAATCACGCAGTCATCACCGACAATCGTTGGCGTCTCAGGTGTCGTGTGGATAACACAATTGTCTTGAATACTTGTTCGCGCACCGATGCGAATCTCTCCGTCGTCTCCGCGCAACACTGCTCCCGCCCAAATTGTTGACTCGGCACCGATTTCAACTGCGCCGATTACCACAGCTTCTGGGTGTACGAACGCGCTGTCATGAATCTTTGGTACGCGATCACCCAATGCGTAAATTGCCACAAAATTACGGTACTAGTTTTGCAATGCAAATATGTCAAATCACAAGTTTGCCTATACCGTAAAGGCTCATGTCTAGGCGTCTTGAGATCGAATTAACAAGCACGCGCGAAGACGGAACATGGACATGGCGCGCAGCCGGAGCAAAAGTTCCTAAAGGCGTCGTCGAGTCTTCACTTTTGCCAAAAGAGTCCAGGGTTGGCGACGTACTAAAGATCGAAGCCGACTTTGATATTGACGGCATAACCGTTTTGTCAGTCGTGCCGCAACGCGACAAATCGCAGAAGGCAACCTTCCTTCAATTGATTGACGACAAACCTTTCACAGGTGTCACAGAAAAACTCGCAAAGAAATCGAAGTCAGATCGCCCGCAGCGCGACAAGCGTGGTCCTCGCACCGATCGTCCCGCTCGCACAGACAACGCCGAGCGCAAACCACGTTCAGAGCGGCCTCCTCGCGAACGCACACCGCGCTCGCCTGCTGACAAGTCGGCCGCACCCGTGGTTCAACTTGTTGTTCGTCCTGTGGCCAAACGTCTTAAGCCCAACCGCAAACACCGCTCAGCCGTCTTGCAGTCGTTGCCAACTGAGCAACGAAGTGTTGCCGAGCGCGCACTTGCTGGTGGCATTCGTGCAGTACGTGAAGCAATCAAAACTCAGAACACTCAACTCAAAGCCGAGGGCAAACCTGAAATCAAAGCAGACGGTTTAATCTCGATGGCTCAAGATATTTTGCCGAAACTGCGTGTTGCAGAGTGGCTCGACAAAGCCGAGGCCGCCAAGAGCGACCTTGCTCTTCTCGACCTGCGCGATTTGCGTGCAGTGGTTGTTGGTGCAGACGACCCGATGGTTGTTCGCGACGAAACAACTCGAGAACTTGCAACAGAACTTAAACTCGCTCTGAAGCAACGTCAAGAAAGCGAAATGACTCAGTGGCTTGAAGACATCAAAGCTGCGCTTGGTGCAACACGAGTTCTTCGAGCAATCAAACTTTCGGGTGAGCCGCCAAAAGCAGGTGTGCTATTTCCTGCAGATCTTGGCCAACAACTCACAAAGGCCACTGCCGACTCGTTGTCAAACGAAGCAAGTTCAGACCGATGGATAGCAATCCTCGAAGCACTTGCCTTCTCGCCAATTCGAACATCTGTTAAGCCACTCGGTGCACCACAAGCAACCACAGATGCTTTGCGTCAAACCGTCAAGCGACTCGCACCACTTATTCCTCAGATTGCTGCACTATTTGCAATCGAAGTTAAGCCAGGCGCCCAGACACCTCGCCCATTGCGTCCACCGCGCCCGAAGCGCGAGTTCAAGCGCAAGCCGAAAGCAGCAAAACCAGATATCGCCAAGCCAGACACCGCAATCAACGAATCTGCAGTAACTGAAGTCGCCACAACTGAAATTATCGCCGATTCAACTGCGAGCCAATCCGCCTAATCAATTAACCTTGCTTCATGGCAAACATCGTTGACTACGAAGTCAGAGGCAAAGTCGCAATCATCACCCTGAACCGACCCGAGGCGCGCAACGCCGTTAATGGCGATGTTGCCAGTGGGCTAGAAGCAGCAATCGACAAACTTGAGGCCGATTCAACCGTCTGGGTTGGTGTGTTGGCAGCAAACACTGCTGGTCAAGAGCGTCCAGTGTTCTGCGCAGGGGCTGACCTGAAGGCAATCAACTCGGGGCAAGCCGCGGGCTTAAATACCGAGCGCGGTGGCTTTGGCGGCTTCGTCTATCGCGATCGCAAAAAACCAGTCATCGCAGCCGTTGACGGTCTGGCAACTGCAGGCGGATGCGAACTAGTACTCGCCTGCGACATGCTCGTGGCGACTACTCGTTCGGCTTTCGGTTTGGCTGAAGCAACAAGAAACTTAATCGCTGGCGCTGGTGGTCTATTTAGATTGCCCCGGGCAATCGGTCGAGCAGCAGCGATGGAGGCAATTCTCACCGGCGAACCCTTTTCTGCTCAACGGGCTTATGAACTTGGCATGGTCAACAAGCTTGTTGAGCCAAATGCTGCTCTCGACGCGTCAATCGATCTCGCCCTACGAGTCTGCAAAGCTGCGCCGTTAGCAGTTTGGGCAAGCCGCAAGATCGTACTGGCATCTGCAACAGAGTCAGATCAAACTCTGATCGATATGACAAACAAAGAATTCGGCGCAGTATTGGCATCTGAAGATACAAAAGAAGGCTTAACAGCCTTCATCGAAAAGCGTCCGCCAAACTGGCAAGGAAAATAGATTTTTAGATTTCTAGTTTTTTAAATCAGTTTTTTTAAATCAGTAGTCACGGTTATCAAACGCGCCACCAAACCAGAGCGCTCAAAGAGGTTTTTGGTTTCTCGGTCGCCTGGTAACGCATAACCGTCAAGAGCGACGAGTGACTCGGCTTTGGCCCACAAAATTGTTGCACTTACCAATGCATCGCCAATACCCATATTGCGAGCATCGCTAGTTACAAATACTTGTTCAATAGTCGCAATCTTTCCTGCTTTCGCCTGGCCGAGTCTTGCAACCAAATAGCCCATCACCGTTTCATCTACGCCCGCGACAAACGTGTTGATTGAATTGTCGGCTATCACGCTTGCCCACTGATCGCCCACTAATTCGAAATCATCTCCATGCCGCACGCCGCCTCGAAAGTGATCAAGACTTGCACGAGCCTCATTTTCGAGTGTTTTCAAAATTTCACAGTCGCTCTGAGATGCTCGGCGACTAAAAACTTGCACGTCAAAAACTAGGCAGATTTAAACAAAGGACAAGCGTCGTCTTCAACTGGGCAACCAGGAGCATTTTGACGAACTAACAAAAAGCAATGCGTGCACTGCGTCTCGTCAGAACGACGCGGCTGCAGGCGTTCGACGCCATCGGTTCGATCATCACCAACAACTTCTTCTTCCTCTGGTGCAGTCTCTTGTGGTGACGACAATTTCTCTTGCAATATCGACGACAGGTCGGCCTCAACGTCGTCTTCTGTGCGCAAGTCGTCTTCGTCGTCATCGTCATCTGCTGATTTAGGTTTCGCAACATCAGTAGGTACAAGCGTCGAACCTTCATCAGTAATTAAGGGATCAACAACCAAAACATCGGGGTCCGATTCGAGATCGTCTTCGACTTCGACTTCGACTTCGACTTCGATCAACTCTTCAGGGTCAATGTCGCCTTCAACCTCGGCAAGATCGTCTGGTCCGATCTCGTCGGGGGTGACTTCATCAGCGCCTTCTATTTCGATTTCTTCTTCGTCAGCCATGTTGTCCTATAACTTGAGTAGTAACTCGATTAGCAAGATTCATTTGAAGCGCGCATAGTATCGGATATCTGAGGCCATAACTCCAAATTGGTGGGTGACCCATTATTTTCGCCGAGCCTCTGCGCGCCGCTCAGAATCGAGACGCTCTAACTCGGGTGCATCTTTAACCAGGTGCGTCATCGCCTCTGCTACCGCCTTGTGACCGGCGTGCTCGGCAATCAGCCTGTGCATCTCGATTGCGACGCGACGATACGAAGGGTGACCCTGGGGCGACGAGCGCAACTCGAGCATATGAATAGCCTCACGAGCATTAAATTGCATGACATAGCGCAGTCGGTATGCCATTGAAACTGCATATGGTGCCTGACTCGGGTAGTCAGACAAAAGTGCGTCATAAAGCGCGCTCGAACGCTCCATTGCCTCATCAAACTGATCGCCCATGCCAGCCTCCAAAATCAGCTCGGGTCGAACAAAACCATGGTGAGGTGTCAGTCGTTGCCATTCGATCGTCAAGAGCCTGTGGCGCTGCAAATCTCTAAACGCACCATAATCACCCAACACGTCGAATCGGTAGTCGATTCGCTCAAAGGCCCGACCCGGCTTATGTCGTCGGTTCTCGCGATTACCTACATATGCCCGAATCAATGCAACACGCTGGTCGTGGCTCAATTCTCGCACCTCGTTCAATAGTTGTGACTCAGGCAAATGTGAACTCGAATAGCAAATTGCGGCAAGCAACTTATCTTCGCCGTCAGGATCAAAATCAGTGAGCACTACTTCTTGTGCGTCCTGTGGATCAAGAGCACCGAAGTATTCATCGACAAGTTCGACAGTTTCTCCCTCACGCTCGGCTAAATATTCTGTCCACCGACCTCCACGATCGGCAATATCGACCCGACGCAAGAAACTTGGTACAACTTTGCGCAATTCAGTAAGCATCATGTCTGCATATAGTCGTGCCTCTGGCAGATTGTGTCCGCGCATACGCAGCAACAGCGCTTCGTAGCCTTGACCTGTGCCGTAGATCCCGAGGTTCGAAAGCGAAGCTGCTGGCAATACTCCACGTACCGCATCAAGGCCCTTGGCGCGGGTGGCTTGTTTGAAAACAAAATCAGAAACATTCGAATCGCGCTTAATTGTTTTACGAATATGTTCAGTTACAGACTCAACCATTTTTGAATACGAATCGAACATTCGATCCATGTCGCCGACATAACGAGTGCCGAATGGACCATTCAAAATATCTGCATCTCGATAAAAGCGATAGCGGCCACCAAGTCTCGCGTCATAGTTGATATAACGCGTACTTTGCTCGAGATAGCTCATCAGTCGCCCACGCTCAAGAATTTTGGTCAGAAGATTTGACGCTTGTTCACAGGCAAGGTGAACACCACCCAACTGCGCCACACTGTCGTCACCGTATTCGACGAAGACTTTTTCGTAAAGATCTTCTGCTCGCTCGAGCCCGATCGTTGCATCAAGCGATTTGTCGCCACTCAGATCTAAGTCGTTGACAAACTCATCTAGAAACAATCGTCTCAGGCTTTTTGCGCTACGGCTGTATCTTGCGAAAAGCGCACCTTTTACAACCTCGGGCAGATTTACAAGGGCGAAAACTGGTCCGTCTAAATTTGTGAAATAGCGCCGAAGAATCTCATTTTCGTCTTCGCTGAAGATCTCAGGCACATATACCGTCATGGCGCGCTATCTTACGAGTCCGCACGCCGTCGGTGCGGGATTACAAATTCACCTGAATTTAGGCTCTATTTCGGGTTAAATCACGCCCTCGGGCACTACCCCGTCACCAAAAGCTGCTTTAACCTCATCTTGCAATGCTTTAGATAGCCACATGTCGATCGCCGTCATCGCCATGATTTTGGCACCGTCAACAATTGCTCGAGTCGCTTCTTCGCCTTTGGTGTAATCGGCGAACGCGGCACTGTGAAGCGAAACGCCACTTGGCGCTACTTGCATCATCGGATGAATTGACGGCACTAGGTAACTGATGTTGCCCATATCGGTCGACCCTCCGCCTGTTCCGGGCAAAAATTCACTCGTCATCTGACGACCAAATTGCTCAGCGTTGCGAATATAACTCTCAAGCAACGGCAAGTTGTCAACCAAATCTGCGAACGTGTTCTTCTTCCAATCAAAAGTTACGGTGCAACCTGCGGCCATTGCTCCACCTTCGAGACATTTTGCCACACGCTCTTTTAATGGTTGCAAAGTTTCGATCGTCGGTGATCGCACATACCAGTCCATCTCGGTTTCGCGAGGCACGATGTTTGGCTTTTCGCCCGAATTGGTGAAAATGCCATGAATGCGTTCTGTCGGCAAAATATGCTGGCGCAACGCCGCAACATTCATATATCCAAGTACGGCAGCGTCCAATGCATTTTTACCCTTGTGCGGCGAAACAGCAGCGTGGGCTGCGAGGCCGTGAAACTTCACGAACAAATTTTGAATCGCGATTGCATTCATTCTCGCAAGATCGGCATCAGCAGGATGAATCATCATCGCCGCATCAATATTTCTAAATGCACCTTTTCGCGCCATCTCAATTTTGCCGCCGCCACCTTCTTCGGCTGGGGTGCCCATTAGTGCAAGATTTCCCCCGCACTGTTCGGCAACTGCACTCAAAGCAAGACCTGCACCAAGACCAGCCGTGGCAATAATGTTGTGACCGCAAGCGTGACCAATACCTGGCAAGGCGTCGTATTCGCACAACACTGCAACTGTCGGGCCCTCGCCGCCTTTAATTCGGACGTCGAAGGCGGTTTCTAATTCAAAAGCACCACGAGTTACTTTGACCTTCGAATCGGCAATGTAATCGGTCAAAATTTGATGGGCAAAGTGCTCTTCGAAATTTGTCTCAGGTTTTTCGTGAAGTTGATGACTGATACTTACAAGGTCTTTAGTGCGGGCATCAATATCTCGACAAACGCTCTGCTTTAATTCAACTACTTGTTGACTAGTCATGTTTAGAGTCATAACGCAATGTTAATACTCACCAATATAAATTCACAGCGTCAGGCAATACCCTAAATACACAGTGTCTGACGGCACCAACTCGAACTCCTTCAATCTTCATCGGTGTCGATTTTTCTTGCGAAAACACATACTCGGACATTTGCGAATAGTGAATTTTTGGATGAGGTAAATGCGAACCCGACTTCATCAGTCTGAATGCGGTCAAACGCTGTCTAATGTTCATTGAACTATCTAGTTCGATGACGTCGAATTTGCCGTCATTGGGGTGAGCCCGTGGAGCCCAATCTCGATTACCGACAAACGAAGAATTCAAAATGGCGATTGTCTTGCCAAAAAACAAGTTCTCGTGTACGAACGCACAGCCGATAAAACATCTTCGGGTGACTGCGTCTGAGTTGGCAAACGTGTAATTAGCTTCGATCACATCAAACTTTGTGCAAAGCATTTGCCCATTACCCATTGACGCACCATTGATACCGAGTGTTCTTCTCAACCCAGATTTCACAATCGATAGTTTCAAAGATGACTCAGAATTGAGCGTCTGATTTGTAATCACTTCACTTGCAGAAAAATCGTCAGATAGAACTTGAAGATCAGTAGGACGATCTTCAAAATGACCCCATTGTTGACCTTTGCGAATCGTCATTGGCTGCTAATCGAACTTCCGTGTGATGCAGATACAACTCCGCGCAATAGAGATGACGCCGCCTGTTCGGCACAAGTGACAGTTTCTGACTTCGAAGCAATTAGCGAAATCTGTCGCAACAGATCAATCAACTGTTTCATTGTTCGTACGAAGTCTCCGGCAGTCAAATCGTCGTTCAGAATATCAATCAAGTCACTGCCACTAGCCCAGTCGTACGTAATCTCCATCAATCCAGCATCGAGCGCTCGATGCGGTGTAATTCCGGCAATTTTTTCATCCTCGGTAATTTTGTCGCTCAGAAGTTTGATTGACTTCCATTGCGTCTGCAAACTTTTTGGTACGCGTGGCTTCGGCGGTTCTTCGGCACGACGAAACTCGTAAACAAAAACGCTTAAAAGTGAAGCCAATTCTGCAGGCGTAAGGCCGTCAAAAAGACCCTCACTCAAAGATTCAGCGATAACGAGATCTAACTCGTGAAAGATTCGCGAGAGTGAGCGTCCCTGTTCGGTGAGCATCCAACTAGCCACATAACCACGACGCTCCATTAATCGAACGAGATCGTCAAACTTTGCGCTCACAGACTGCACCGACTTGTCAATTCGACTCTCCATCAGTCGAATCTCGTTGTCGATTCGATCCGCAGAACTTGCCGCAATTAGTCGTCGCTTCAATTCTGGGTCATCTGCAACAGGATGGTCGCGTCTGCTTGCCCCCGAGTTTTTTGTCAACCTTGCATTGGCTTTAGTTCGTTGAACTCTTAGTGCCACCTCTTTGACAAATTTTGGGCTTGTTCGCGAGTATGTGTCTGGCAATTTGATGAAACCAATCTTTTCTGGTGGCGAATCAAAATCGCCTGCTTGAAGGTTCACTAGTGCTCGATTGGCGGTAATCAGGGTCAACTTCGTGCCATTAGCCCGCTGTGCAGTTGCGACAATCGCAGCTTTCGAGTTTTGCCTTGGAAGATTTATCAGATCGCCGAGATTCAATTGATTAATCGCAGTCTCAATCTCACGTGCATCAGGTCGTGAGTTCAGCGATCGTCGATATTCGTCAATGTCGCCAAACGAGCTTCGGGCCTGTTCGCGCAGGCGGTCTCGCTCTTTGCTGCGTCTTGCAATTCGAGCCTGAATCTCGACGACATCGCGACCACTCTGAAACTGGGCGAACGAGAGATTCAAAAGATGATGCGCTTCTTGCCGAGAATGGGTTTGAATCAAATTTGCGGCCATGTTGTAGGTCGGTCTAAATGCCGAGACCAATCTGAAAGATCGGCTCAAGGCCAGTGCCGCGACCTGATCGAAGCCCACGAATTGATTCCACAGCACAAGGGCGTGACCGACTGTGTCGATACCGCGACGACCTGCGCGGCCTGTCAGCTGCGTGTATTCCGAAGCCTTGAGCGGCTGGTGGTGCTCACCTGTGAACTTTGTAATTTTTTCGACGACTACTGCTCGAGCGGGCATATTTAGGCCTACTGCCAATGTCTCGGTTGCAAAGACCAGGCGCACCAGTCCTCTGATAAAGCACTCTTCAACAATTTCTTTAAAAGCCGGTACGAGACCTGCATGATGCGAGCCAACACCAAACTCAAGTTGGTTGGCAAACTTCGAAAAACTCAGCGCTGCCAAATCGTCATCACTGAACATTTCAACCCTGCTGTCGATAATCTCGGCGATCTCTGCACGTTGGTTGGCGTCGGTAAGCCGTATTCCACCGCGAATGCACGACTCTGCGGCCTCGTCACATTGGTTTCGACTGAATATGAAAACAATCGCGGGCAAGAGATCTTCTTGTTGCAAAAGGTCGACGATTTCGACTCGATTTGGCGTGAATAATCGTGACCGCTTTCTGGGCGCAGAGGCTCGATTCGATTGTCGGTTGCCACTTCGGAAGTTGCGCGTATCTGTCTGCGATGAGGTCGATTCAAGTTTCGAAACCTCTTGGTTGGGCGAACCATTGACAATTGTTTCAAAAATCTTGATCTCATGTGTCGCGGCATCACCGACTACAAAATGGTTGATAAGTTCAACTGGCCTTTTTTCTTCAACTACTGGCACCGTCTTTCCGCGCACTGTGCTGAGCCACTCTGTAACCTCAGTCGCATTTGACACGGTTGCAGACAAACAAACCAGTTGCACAGTCGGGTCAAGATGAATAATCACCTCTTCCCAGACAGGTCCGCGATAGGCGTCTTGCAAAAAGTGAACTTCATCTAACACGACGACACTCAGCATTGCGAGTGCCTCGCTTCGGGCGTAAATCATGTTTCGCAGAACCTCAGTAGTCATAACCAAAATCGGAGCATTCGGGTTAATGCTGTTGTCGCCGGTAAGCAGCCCGACTTCACTCTTGCCATAATGCGCCACAAGATCGTTGAATTTTTGATTTGAGAGAGCCTTGATTGGTGCGGTATAGAAGGCCCGCTGACCTTGACGCCGCGCTGCCTCAATTGCGTACTCGGCAACAAGTGTCTTACCCGACCCAGTTGGGGCCGCCACTAAAACAGAGTCACCGCGATCTAATGCATCAAGGGCTTCAATTTGAAATTCATCTATCGCAAAGTTGTAGCGAGCAATTAGTTCATCGCGTCTTGGACGAGGCATCGCGATTTGAGAGATAACTAAGCGCTGTCACGCAAGCGTTTACGAGTTGCGACAAATCCAATCAATATCGCCACAAAATACAACAGAGTCAACGGCAAGCCCAAAGCCATCAGAGTTATTGGGTCTCCGCTCGGTGTGATGATCGCAGCCATGAAGAAAATTGCAACGATTGCTATGCGCCATTGCTTAATCAATGTTCGTGGTGTCAGAACACCTACCAGTTGCAAAAAGACAATCAAGAGCGGCGCGAGAAAGCCCACCCCAAAAGCCAAAATCATCAAAATGACAAGACTGACGTATTTTGTAATTTGAAACGCTTGATTGACTTCAGTCCCCGACCAAGAGATTAAGAACTCGAGCGCACGTGACAGTGTCCAATAGGCAAGACTGCAACCTCCTGCAAACAAAACAACCGAAGAGCTGATAAATGGAATTGTGTATTTCTTTTCTTTCTTATTTAAAGCAGGCACAATAAACCGCCAAAGTTGCCAAAGAAGAACAGGAAGTGCGATCACCAGACCGCCATATCCAGCAATTTTCATGCGAGCAGTAAGACCATCTAATGGCCCGAGAGCGAAAAGAGAACCATCACAATTGAAATCAGGGCGACTGCCACACAGATCTCGATAAGGCTTAGTCAGAAAACGCAAAACCGGATCATAAAAAGCGAGTATCGCTGCAGCACCCAATGCGACCGCAAGTATCGAGCGTATTAATCGCATCCTAAGTTCACTGAGGTGCCCTGCCAGTGACATCGCGGTCGCTTCTGATTTAGAAGTTCTAAATGCCATTAAGAAACATCATCTAGCGAACTCTCGCCTTTCAACTCTTCGACACCAGTTGAACCCAAATTTGCTGATTGCTCATCGGGCTTCTGATCGCTCTCGCTGACGGTTAGTGGTTCTTCTGCGGCGTCATCCCCGTCGTATAAGACAATAGGTAACTCAGGCGACTCTGATTCATTCGGGGTGTATGGCACAAAACTTGGTGTGACAATCTCTTTGGCCGCACTTTGAAACTGGTCGGAAGTGTCGTTGAACAGCGCCTTCATTGAATTCGTCGTATTCATCATTTCTTTAAGCGGTTCATCCATGACTTTACGCAAGTCAGTTTGCACACCAGATGACATCCGCTTCAGTTCGCCATAGAGGCGACCTACTCGCCTGATTGCATCTGGCAACTTCTCTGGTCCAAGCACAACCAGACCGATAATCAGCAAGAACATAATCTCGCTTCCGGTCAGATTAAACATGTCCAAAGTCTAGGAGAAGTCGTCTCCTATCATCAGAGTGTGCAACAGCGACTTCCTTCGCTTTACCGACAACCGATTTTGTTCGCCCATCGTGGCGCAAGTGCGCATGCACAAGAAAACACATCCGACGCATTTCGTCTTGCGCTCAAACTCGGTGCAACTGGACTCGAAACCGATTGCTGGGTTACTAAAGACTTGCAAGTAGTCATAGACCACGATGGCTTTGTCAAACGTCGGGTACCTATTCGCTTTCGCAAGACAAAAATTGCCGATGTCAACGCCAATGAACTAGATGATCAGATTCCTAACTTTGTTGAACTGTTAGAAATTTCGTCACCGATCACACCAGTATCGGTCGACATCTGTGACCCCTCAGCGATGACCCTAATTGACAAGTTAGTTAGCGACACCAACTCGAAGCAAGATATCTACATCTGTCACCCCGATATCGAACTCTTGAGTTCCTGGAAGAAAGCATTTCCATTTTTTAAATACGTCAATTCAATTCGCTTGAGCAAAATATACGAAGGCCCCGAGCGTCGCTGTGCCAACCTGGCAAAAAATGGAATCGATGTTTTAAATATGCATCACACTGACTGGAATGGCGGTCTTGTCGCTCTGGCTCATCGTTTCAATGTCGCCGCATTCAGCTGGGATCTGCAGCACAGCGAACAAATAGTCTCGGCACTGTTGATGGGCGTAGATGCCGTCTATAGCGATTGGCCAGATCGAATGAGTGACGCAAGTCGCCGGGTGTTCGACACAGCCTGAGAATTACAACCGCGACCAAGAGTTTGGTGGCCAGATGATCACAAAAGCCTGACCGATTACAAAGTCTTTCTTTATGGCGCCGAACATTCGACTATCAAACGACTGAGGTCGATTGTCGCCAACAAGAAAAACTTCGTCATCTTCAATTGTTATTGCATCCATATTGACTACTCCGCATCGATCTGAGAGATTCGTCAGACTTTTATCTCGGCTCGGCAGATATGGCTCTTCAAGTTTTGTACCGTCGATATAAATGACGCAATCACGAATTTCAATCGATTCTCCTCCGAGACCGATGACTCGCTTGATCAGGTCGTCATGTTCAATCTGGTTTCCATTCATCGTTGCGCGATCAAAGACGACAACGTCTCCGCGGTCAATTTCGCCGACCTCGTAGGCCAATTTGCTCACGAGCACCCGATCATCGCTGAACATCGTGGTTTCCATGCTTGGTCCCGAAATATAAAACTGTTGCAATAAAAACAATCGAACCAACAGTGCAACGATCAAGGCAACAGCAATGACCACAATCCACTCAATAACTTGCCTTAAGAAAAGAGAGGGTTTCTTCGCCGGTGGCCCTAATCCTGTGTCAGACACTCACCCATAGTAGTGCTCTGAAAATATTTTTATAACGACGCAATCAATTTGTCGACGCGTTCATCGCGGTGCTTGAACGGGTCTTTGCATAGAACAGTTCGTTGGGCTTGGTCATTGAGTTTCAAGTGAACCCAATCCACCGTGTAGTCGCGCTTTTTTTCTTTCGCCCGCTTAATAAAGTCTCCGCGCAGTTTTGCACGGGTTGTCTGAGGTGCCAAGACTCGCGCGGTTTCAATCTCTTCGTCGTTGCAAATCCGATTGACAAGGCCGTTGTGCTCTAATTTGTAAAACAGGCCTCTATCTCGGCAGATGTCGTGATATTGCAAGTCAACCAGTTGCACCCTTGAATCGTCGAGGGCAAGCTCATGTCTGTTTCGAAATGCCTCTACAAGGTGATATTTGATCACCCAATCAACTTCTCGATTCAATTTAAGTGGATCGTTCTCGATTGTCGATGTGCAGTGCTCCCACATTTCGAGCGCTTTCATTTCAAGTGCGTCAAATCTTCCGGTGTCGGCATAGCGCAATGCCTTGTCGAGTATCTCTCGTTGAATATCGAGTGCCGAGAGTTCGCGGCCAGAGGCGAGTCGAATCTTGCGTCGGCATGTGATGTCATGGCTAATCTCGCGTATCGCTCGAGTTTGATTTTCGAGTGTCAAATCTCGAAGTATGCACGACTCATCTTCCATCATTTTCAGTAGACAAGCAGTAGAACCAACCTTTACGAAGTTTGTATATTCACTCATGTTTGAGTCACCGACGATCACGTGTAGTCGGCGGTACTTCTCGGCGTCTGCGTGTGGTTCATCTCGAGTATTGATGATTGGTCGACTACGGGTTGTCGCTGAACTCAGACCCTCCCAAATGTGCTCAGCGCGCTGAGCAATCGAGAAGATCGGGCCGCGAGCAGTTTGCAAAATCTTGCCTGCACCAGTGAATATCTGTCGTGTAACAAGAAAAGGTATTAGAACTTCAGAATATTTCTCAATTTCATCACTTCGCGAGGTTAAATAATTCTCGTGGCATCCGTAGCTATTGCCTGCCGAATCGGTGTTGTTTTTGAATAGATATATAGTTCCACGAATACCTTCGTCACGCAGTCGTTGCTCAGCACCAATCAACAACTCTTCAAGAATGCGCTCGCCCGCCTTGTCGTGCACAACGACTTCATGGATTGAATCGCACTCAGGTGTTGCATATTCTGGGTGCGAACCGACGTCTAAATAAAGTCGTGCACCATTTTCAAGAAATACATTTGAACTACGCCCCCAACTGACAACTTTTCGAAATAGATATCGAGCGACTTCATCTGGGCTCAAGCGTCTTTGGCCTCTAAGCGTGCAAGTGACGCCGTATTCGTTTTCTAGCCCAAAAATACGACGATCCATAGGCAAAACCTAGTCATTACAAATTGGCAAAACGAATCGGATTAATCGCCGCAGTTCTCAGCCTAAAAGAGCTTGTACTTCTGAATCCTCAATACGTTTAAAACAGCGTCTGCGACCATTGCGCTCGAGCAACGCGACTTCAAGATCTTCATGCGCCAACTTGCGATCGGATCCTGCCAATACCGAGGTTGCAATCTTGACTATTTCGTTCAACGCTAGGTCTGGTTTGAAAGCCGATTTAAGTCTTGTTGCGACAGCATCACTGTCTCCGCCAAGTACACAATAATTGTGCTCGTCGAGCACCGTGCCGTCGTAGAGAACATGAAACAGACGATCACTTGACTTATCTGTGCCTATCTCGGCGACCAACAACTCAACTTCCATGGGCTTTGGCGCCTCGCTAAACATTTGACTCAAAATCTGCGAATATTGATTCGCTAAACTTCTCGCATCTACGTCTTGCCGCGAAAATTGATATCCCTTCAAGTCGGCGGCGCGCACACCAGCGACTCGCAGTTGGTCAAACTCGTTATATTTGCCAACACCTGCAAAAGCAATTCGATCGTAAATCTCACTTATCTTGTGCAGTGTCGTCGATGGATTCTCCGAAATAATCGCAATGCCATCTTGGTATTGCAGTGCAACAAGGGCACGACCACGTGCGATACCTTTACGAGCGTAATCCGCTCGATCTTTCATGAGTTGTTCTGGTGGAACGTAGTACGGCATGCTCATCGCAAACCAACCTCATTTGTAATCTCTTTATAAATCTCTGCCAAGGCTGTGTCGTCGACCGCGAGCCAGCCATTTTTGGTAATCGATGCGACCACCGGATAGATGCCGCGCAACGAGTCTGGACCGCCAGTTGCAGAGTCTGCATCGGAGGCTTCCCATAGGGCGCGGGCACAGAGTTTGATTGCGTCATTTGCAGATAGATCACGTCGCCACGCAACTCTCATAACTGTGCTGGCATGAAGCATGCCCGAACCGGTGGCTACAAAATCTCTTTCTTCATAACGACCACCGGTGACGTCGTAGTCCCACAGGCGTCCAGAGTCAGAAAGCGAATCAAAACCTGCAAAAATCGGCACTACGACCATGCCTTGCATGGCGGCCGGAAGATTGCTGCGAACAAACATCGACAATTGATTTGCTTTGCCCTCTAAAGAAAGCGTTTGGCCTTCAACTTTTTCATAATGTTCAAGTTGAAGTTGGAAGAGTTTTATCATCTCCATTGCTGGTCCTGCAGCACCGGCGATAGCAACACCGCTGAATTCGTCTGCTTGGACAACTTTCTCCATGCTGCGGTGGCTAATCAAATTTCCGGAAGTTGCACGACGATCGCCAGCCATAACGACCCCACCAGCGAAACGCATAGCCACACATGTCGTCGCATGCGGAATCGTCAGATCGTTAGTATCTGACTGCGCCGCAAACGGCGACATTCCGACTCGCTTAAGCAATTCTCCAAAATTTGCGCCAGGATCAGAACCGGCTGCGAACATCGGCATTGACATATTTTTAGGATACGGCTACTCGCCGCCCTTTTGCACGTAGCTCTTAACGAAGTCTTCAGCGTTGGTCTCGAGTACTTCGTCAATCTCATCGAGCAGGTCGTCGAGGTCTGCTTTCAACTTTTCGCCCTTTGAAGAAACTTTGGCTTCAACTGCGTCTTCTGTGCTTGCCCGCTCTTTTGAATTTTTCTGCTTGCGAATTTTTTCAGCCATAGTCGCACCATAGCCAATTCTTAAAGATTTGTAAAACTACAGCGACGTGACAAAAGGCTTTTAGTTAGTGGGCTTAAAACTTGAAATTGATACCTGGTCGCCGAGTGCGGCAACCAGTTCTGCAGGTGTCGAACTTTGAGCAATAAGATTCTCGGTCATTTGGCGCGTGCCCCGCAGTGGTTCCATCATCGGCACGCGGCGTAGCGGTTCTCGCCCGATGTCGAACACGATGCTGTCCCAATTGGCGGCAACCACATCTGTCGGCCATTTCTTCAAGCACATACCTCTGAAATATGCACGCGTGGTGTCAGGAGGTGTTGTTGTGGCCAAAAGCGCATCTTCTCCGTTGATCATTGTCTCTAGGTTGGCGCGCAACGCGAGACATTTGTCGGCACGCATATCGTGATATTGCAGATCTATCGCTTTTAATCTCGAATCAGTTGGTTGAAGATTGTGTCGCTCTGACATGCCGTCAACAATTCGTTTCTTTGCTACCCAATCAATGACATGACGCATCGACATGGGGTCTTCTTTTAGACCTTCAATAACCTCACGCCACCGGCGCAGAATCAATTTGCCATCCTCTTCGCCAACGCTTTCGAGCCCAAATTTCTGTGCATATCTCTCTGCTCGCTCGCACAGAGCATCTTGAACTTCTAGAGCCGTAAAAGTTTTGCCAGAGTCAAGGAGCACTTTTTGGCGAAGGGTTGGATCGTGGCTTATATGCCGTATTGCCGCCACAGGTGTTGCAAGCACCAAAGAACTATCTAGTTGTGCGTCTTCGATCATCGCCAGCAATATCGCCGTAGTTCCTAGTTTCAGAAATGTCGCGACTTCGCTCATATTCGCATCGCCGACAATTACATGCAAACGGCGATATTTCATCGGGTCGCAGTGGGGCTCATCTCGCGTGTTAATTATCGGCCGTTTTAGCGTTGTCTCGAGACCAATTTCTTCTTCGAAAAAATCTGCTCGTTGTGAAAGTTGGAAAGCCACCGAAGAAGACGGCATGCCTTCGAATTCGCTTCCGACCTTGCCTGCCCCGCAGAAAACCTGACGCGTAACGAAATGGGTCGTGATCAACGCTGCCAATTCACCGAATGGTGTCGAACGACTAACTAAGTAGTTCTCGTGGCATCCATAGCTGTTTCCTTTTCCGTCTGAGTTATTTTTATATGCAACTAGCTCAGCCCCCGCGGGCAACACACGCTTGGCCGCATCCATACTTTGACGGACGATTTCTTCACCGGCTCGATCAAACAACACTGCTTCACTGGCAGTGCGGCACTCAGGTGTCGAGACTTCTGGATGCGCATGGTCTACGTAATACCTGGCGCCATTCGTCAGAACTGTATTGACCATGTTCATTTCGATATCTTGCGGAAACACATCATCAAGGCTGAAGCCACGAGCGTCCGAACCTGGTCTCTCGGCGTCGAAGTCCCAACCGATTGTGCCGTCGAATCGACTGACATAAGAATTAATCAGTAACGACGATGACGTAACAGGACTTGAGTCGACGCCAGTTGCAATTATTCCGTATTCGGTCTCAATTCCAAGAACTTTGGCGATGCTCATAACAGCGGTCTAGAGGTATTGGCCCGTGGCGGTCTTTTCAATTGCTCGCCCACCGCTATTTGATTCTGAGGTGTCGCGCACGAGAGTGCGAATAAACACGATTCTCTCGCCTTTCTTGCCTGAGATTTTTGCCCAGTCGTCAGGGTTGGTTGTATTTGGCAGATCTTCGTGTTCTTTGAACTCTTGTCGAATCGACATTTTGAGATCTTCAAGATTGATTCCGCGTTCGCCACTTGCGATCAAGCGTTTGATGGCAAGTTTCTTTGCACGCCGAACGATGTTTTCAATCATCGCCCCTGAAGAAAAATCTTTGAAGTACATCACGTCACGATCACCATTTTGATAGGTGACTTCCAAGAAGCGATTCTCATCGTCTTGTCGATACATCTCGAGAACAGTTGCATCAATCATTTCTGAGATCGCAACATCAATTGAGCCACCGAACTGTTCTATGGTCAAAGAAGATATTGGTAACTCATTGGTCAAATATCGAGCGAATATCTGTCGTGCGGCCTTCTCATTAGGTCGATCAATTCGAATTTTGACATCCAGTCGACCAGGTCTGAGAATCGCCGGGTCGATCAAGTCTTCGCGATTTGTCGCACCGATCACGATTACGTTACGCAAACCTTCGACACCATCAATCTCGGCAAGAAGCTGCGGCACGATGGTCGATTCCATATCTGAAGAGATTCCGGTTCCGCGTGTTCTAAACATCGAGTCCATCTCGTCAAAAAAGACGATTACAGGCCAACCTTCTTCACTTTTTTCGCGTGCACGTTGAAACACCAGTCTGATCTGACGTTCGGTCTCGCCGACATACTTATTCAACAACTCTGGTCCTTTGATGTTGATGAAATAGCTTTTCGCTTTCTCGCCACCATTGGCAAGTGAAACCTTTTTAGCCAGACTGTTTGCCACAGCCTTAGCAATCAGAGTTTTACCGCAGCCAGGAGGGCCATAAAGAAGGATTCCTTTAGGGGCGGGCAGCTGATGCTCGGCAAACAAATCTCCGTATAAAAACGGCAACTCAACAGCGTCTGCGATTTGTTCAATCTGTGAGTCAAGCCCGCCAATATCTGCGTAACTGATATCAGGCACTTCTTCAAGCAGCAGGTGCTCAACTTCTGGTTGGCTCAGACGCTCGAGAAGCAAGTTTGACTTCGGGTCCATTCGAAGCAAATCTCCGCTTCTCAATAACGTGCCACGAATCGAGTCTGCCAATTCGCAAACTCGCTCGTCATCACCACGGCCAGTCACAACCGCTCGCACACCATCTTCGAGAACTTCTTTTAGGTGCACGACCTCGCCGATGGCCTCAGGTGTTCGAACTTTGACGACGTTAAAACTCTCATTTAGAACAACCTCGGCGCCCCGCTCGAGCCCGTCAATATTGATTTCGGGATGCACAGTGACTCGCATTTTTCGGCCACTCGTTAAAATGTCAACCGTTGAATCATCGTTTTTTCCGACTATTACTCCATAGCCGCTTGGAGGTTGAGTTAACTTTTCAACTTCGTCGCGAAGTGTTGCGATATGTTCACGTGCTTCTCGCAACGTGTACGAGAGTTTTTCGTTTTGCGCGACGGCATGTGCCAACTGCCCCTTTATTTCGAGAAGTTTCTCTTCAAGTTGCCGCGCGCGTTCGCGAGCAACTTCTGGACTCGCATCTGCCTCTCGTGCCATCGTGAAATCCACCTTCCAACTGACAAGGCATACCGTATAGGTCAAACAGTGGTTTTGGAAAACCGAGGATATACCTCAATCACGCTTGTTGCCGTGTAGCCTATTTTCGTTGCACTAGTGATTTTTATTTCGAGGAGACCCTGAGTTATGAAAGTATGGATTGATCAAGATCTCTGCACAGGCGATGGACTTTGCGAAGAAATTGCGCCTGATGTTTTTACACTTCTTGATGACGGTTTGGCCTATGTCAAAGAAGGTTCGACAATCTATGCAACCGCAAAGGGCAACGCTCAGGGCGCCGCTGGTGTAGCAAACTTCTCTGATGCGCAACTTGATGCAGTTGTTGAATCAGCCGAAGAATGCCCTGGTGAGTGCATCTTCATCGAGCCGTAAGTTTTAGTTTCCGACGAATCTAGCGCTAGTTAAAAAACCAGTGTGGGCAACCATGCGATGGTCTGGTCGAACCGAGGTGCCTTCGATGTGCCAAGTTCGATGCAATACTTCGAGCGTTCGGTGATCTAGCCAGCCCTCGCCCAAAGTCTCGCGAGTTTTAACCGCCTGAGTGATGCTCGGCGAATATGCAACCAAGATTGCGCCACGTCTCAGTGATTTCTCAGCGTGCGGCACTACTTGCCAGGGCTCAGGTAAATCGAGAACCATACGATCAAATCCAACTTCGTCGATACCGGCGTAAACATCCTTCACCGAAACTCGGTAACGACTAAGTGAGTCGGTGCCGAGAAACTCGCGAACGTTTGTCTGTGCACGATTTGCAAAATCATCGCGAATTTCGTAGCCGTCGATTATCGCGCCGTATCGCAACATTGTCATCGACAATGCGCCTGAACCCAAACCAGATTCAAAAACCTTGGCTCCTGGGTAGATGTCAGCCATCATGCAAATTGGCGCCAAATCTTTCGGATAAATAACTTGAGCGCCACGGGGCATCTGAATTACGAAGTCTTCTAGTGTCGGACGCAACAAGATAAATTCAGCACCCTTTGTCGAACGCAATACTGATCCTTCTTGAGTGCCCACGACGTCGCTGTGACTTAGAAATCCCGAATGGGTATGAAATTCGCCGTCAGTTTTAAGAGTGAACAAGTATCTTCGCTTTTTAGCGTCGATAAGCAACACTTTTTCTCCGTACGCGAACATCAAGTGTCCGAACTATTCAGCAGACTCAGAATCTGAACCTGGCTTTGTCTTCTTGCCACTCTTGCGGCCAAGCAAAAACGACGAAATCATGGCCAGAGAAGATGCGCCGCCAATCAAGGCCTTTAGTTGAGTCGACTTGTTGCTGATTGAATCTTTAAGATCGTCTTGAAATTGCTCAAGACTCACTATCAACTCATCACGCGAGATTTTGTCTTCGTTACTCATGACTTTTGTAGGGTGCCTTTGCGAATCCTTGAAATAGTGAAAAGCAATATCGCGACACAAACAATTAGAGCGATCAAATAGTTCGTCCACGACCACGAAGTTGAATCATTGAAAAGCATGGCTTGAGCAAGGCGCAAAACTCCGATTGCGCCAAGCACTATGCCGATACTTAGAGATAGAGCCGCTACTAGACCAAAAGCAATCCAGCGACCAGCACCTTTAATTGGCTTGAGCGTCTCTTGTTTTACATAGCTCAACAACATCTCGAAAACTTTGGGCGCCGAGTTCTTTTCGTCTGCGCTTTTCGATTTTGGGTCAATCTTGAAACCAGTCACAGCATTATTCTACGACCTTTTAGACGCCACTCAGTCTTCGAAAATTTGCTGACTACAAATGGTTTACGGAGCGTCTGAAAAGGTCAAAGGTAACAATCTTGAAACATCGAGTTGCTCATTGCCGAACGACAAAGCTGTCACTAAGTCATTCCATATCGGTCGGTAAAAGTTCACTGTTGACGCTCCGCTTCCATTCATAATCAGAGCGAAAACAGTGCTTCGTCCGTCATCAAGCGGAAATATACCCGTAAGTGATTTGACTCCATTTAAAGTACCGGTCTTTGCGCGCATAGTTCCTGAGCCCGGGCCCGACAAAAAAACGTCGCGCAGAGTTCCTGTCTTTCCGGCTGTTGCGAGAGCCGTTGTTACTAAACCGCTTTGTCCATCTCTCACCAACAACTGTGCCAAGACTTCACAGGTGAGATAATTGGTTCGATCAAGCCCAGAGCCATCGAGCAATGCAACGCCCTCGCCCGGTAAACCCCACTCAGCAATTTTGGATGCGATTACATTTAATCCATCGATGCGAGTCGCTGAACCTCGACCAACACGTCCGATTTCTTTAACCAACAGCTCAGCAGTGTTGTTGTCGCTATTGACCAACATTTCGGTTACAACTTCTCTGATTGACACTGATTCGAGACTTGCAATCAGCGGCGTGTTGCTCGAAGCAATACCAACTTCTGGTGCATCGCGCACAGCAATACCACGAGATGCCAAGAGACTCGTAAATTCAATTGCCGCAGCGAGCGCAGGGTTGGTTGGCTTTATCGGCGAACCTGTCACCGCACCATCGTTGATCATTAGTGCGCCTAGAGGTCCTGCTTCAACACTTCGAATGCCATCACCCCAACTCGGCACATATCGCTCGACGTCGTAGAGCGACTCATCACCGACGACCGATCCCTCGATTGCGGTTACACCCAAAGCAACAAGTGCATCAACCAATTTTTCGACGTCTGTCGGAGTGATAGTTGGGTATTTTTCAGTCAACGGATACAAACGCGTCGTCAACAGCGGGTCACCCCCACCAATTAGCCAAAGATCTCCACGAACGACCGAACCAGCGACAACTCCGAGCATTTTGGTTGAATACTTTCGCTCCGGTCCGAGCACATCTAACGCAACAGCTCCTGTCAACAATTTGATGTTGCTCCCCGGGATCAACGCCCTATTTGCGTTGACATTAACAATGGTCTTCGAGTCAGTAACCACCTTCAAACATGAATCTGCTGGCAGTGCTGCGATTACTTGAGCGAGTTTCGCGTTCACACGTCCAGCCGAATTCAACTCGACAAGAGTTTGTGGCACACGACGCGCCGACAAAATTGGAGTGACGGGTGAATCGGGTAGTTCACGTTGAATTTCAAGTGGTCGAACCTCATCACCTGCAGCTAGTGCAACCTGCCAAATTGAGAGCAGCGGTATCGCACCGCAAAGCGTAAGCACAACGAATGTCACAACTAATCGCCTTGTCGTGAGGCGATCGACGCTTCTATTGAGTCGACTAAAAATGCTGGTTAAGAAATTATTCGACATCGTTATTCTGCTAGCCCTCGCCATTTGGCATAAAGGTAAACGCTCGTCAATGCGCGCGCGGCGCGTTGGCCACTTGCATAACACAAACGCCCAGTATTTTGCACGGCGACTACACCTGCATTATTTGGGTCTGCCACGGCAAGTTCTGTGGCTACAAGAATTGGTTTTTTTGTCTCTACTGAAAGCTCAGCTGCAAACTTCGCATACATAGCGTCTTGACGTTCGTGATAATTAACTATGCGCTCGAGCTCGAAATCTGGAAAATAACGTCCTTCACGCATCATCCGAGCTTGATTTGACTGAATACCTATTCCAAGAAAAATAATCGCGTCAACTGATTCATCAGAGGCAACAAGTCGCATGATGTCGACAACAGTTTCGCGTGTTTCGCCACCGGCACAGTCGATTGGGTTGTTTTTGCTCCAACGCTGTGGCAACAGTTTTGAAATTTCAGATTCAAGACGGTCAGGCAACTCGATAAGACTAAGTGCGCCTTCTTCATGGATCGCGTCTGAAGTGACAAC
>Ga0129342_1000162_pt1 | contig 25592 bp, 17 predicted proteins | sample CPBDNA_5_FD_94426 | JGI IMG/M metagenome (GOLD analysis project Ga0129342, IMG submission 94426) | Freshwater to marine salinity gradient microbial communities from Chesapeake Bay, USA - CPBay_Sum_15_0.2_DNA | ecosystem: Environmental > Aquatic > Marine > Coastal | place: USA: Chesapeake Bay...
AATTTCTTTTCCAGTATATGTCGCCATCCTACCCATAATCGCAGTAAGAGTAGATTTAGCTCCATATTCAGCATCATTTATTAACCCACCTGATCTAATTGATTCAAATAATTTATCATGTTCAATTTGATATGGACTTTTATCATCATTAGGATTGTGTTTGTAAACACTTTTTCCCTCGTGACTTATCACATTGCAATAATCACCAGATGTTGTTATATTATTTTTTGAACCCTGGAAAGCTTCACTAACATTAAATTTAGTTCCTGGTTGATGTCTACATTGACTTGACACTACTGCTCCTCCTGGATATTTAAATTCAACATAATGATGATCAAAAATCTCTCCATGATCTAATCCATTTCTAACCTCTCTTCCACCCATTCCAGCAGCAGATTTAGGATATTCACCAATGAACCAGTTTGCCACATCAATATTGTGAATATGTTGTTCTAAAATATGATCACCACACAGCCAATTAAAATAATACCAATTTCGCATCTGGTATTCCATTTCACTCTGACCTGAAATTCTTTTTCTTACCCAAACACCTGAGCTGTTCCAATAGACTTGTCCAGAAAGAATTTTACCAACAGTTCCGTCCTCAATATATTTTAATGTCCTATTATAACTGTTTTGATATCTTCTTTGTAAACCTACAACCACATTTAATTTTTTCTTAGTTGCAATTTTAGCTGAATTTAAAACTTGTCTTACACCAGCAGCATCAGTAGCAACCGGTTTTTCCATGAAAACATGCTTATCATTATCAATAGCATATTTAAAATGTAATGGTCTAAAACCTGGTGGTGTTGTTAGAATGACAACATCAGCTTTATCAATTGCTTTTTGATAGGAGTTAAATCCAACAAATCTATTTTTTTCCTTCACTTTAACCTCAATTTCCCCGTCCAGTTCTTCATAAATAGATTTTAAACTAGATTCTATCCTGTCTTTAAAGGCATCTGCAACAGCAACTAGTTCAACATCTTTATCCGCTCTGAGTGCCTGAACGGCTGCCCCAGTTCCTCTTCCACCACAACCAACTAAAGCCAATTTTAATTTCTTATTATTTGAACTATTTGCCATCGCTTCCAAGGAAAAACTAGGAGATAGCAATAGACCTCCTGTAAGAGTTGCTGATTTAACAAATGTTCTTCTTGAAAAGTTGCTATTTTTCATAATTATTATTTAAAGTTGTCTACTTCCCTATAGGAATTTATAATTTTTTCTTCACCTTTTATTCCTTTTAATGAATTTCCATGCTCCATCCCAAGTATTCCCTTATATCCCTTTTCAGAAATATATTTAAAAATATTTTTATAATTAATTTCTCCAGTTGTAGGTTCGTTTCTGCCTGGATTGTCCCCAATTTGAAAATAAGCTATTTCATTCCACGTAAATTCGATATTAGGAATTAAATTACCCTCTTGAATCTGTTGATGATAAATGTCAAATAATATTTTACATGATGGAGAATCAACTTCTCTACAAATTTTATATGCTTGCGGGCTTTCTGTTAAAAACAATCCTGGATGATCTCTGAAGTTCAATGGTTCTAAAACCATTGTTAAATTGTGTGGTTCTAAAATTCCAGAAGCTTGCTTTAAAGCTTCAATCACATTTTGAGTTTGAAAGTTCATGTCTAATCTTAAATCTAGGTGACCTGGGACCACTGTCATCCACTTTGCATTAACTCTTTTTGCCACTTCAATTGATTCTTTAATATCATTAAGAAATTCATTTCTTTTGTCTAGGTTTCCACTTGCCAGGTTTGGTTTTTTCCAATGGATTTTATGAGCAACAAATACTCCCATCTCCATATTATTGTCATTTAAGAATTTTCCTATTTTATTTTGTGTAGCAATACTCCTGTCTTTCATTCCATTATCTTCAAAAGCAGTGAAACCTGAGTCACGCATAAATTTTAACTGGTTCAATAAATCACTTCCTGAGTAATTTTTAAACATTCCAAAATGAGGAGCATATTTTAAATTAAAATTATTTTTTTGAATAAGCTCATTAGTCGATTCAAATGCTTGAATTGGGAAAAAACTAGCTCCTGCAAGCGTTGAGTTTTTTAAAAAACTTCTTCTTTTCATTGTATTGTTAATTAATTATTCCAATATTCATTTTGTTGCTCAATAGTAGGAGTTTTTAATGGACGAATCAGTCTAAATCCTACAAATTGAGCATCAGTATGCCACCATTTGCTTCTTGGGATTTGAGGATCTTGTCTTTTCCATTGTTTTGAGGACCCTTGCCTTGAAGCACTCCTCAACCTATAATCTGAACTCATCCATGAACCTCCACGAACAACACGCGGATAAAGCTTAATTGGTTTGTTATAGGGATTGTTATTAAGAATGTTATTTTCTTGACTATAAAAACTAGGATTATATGCATCTAGGGTCCACTCCGAAACATTTCCGTGCATATCGTGTAAACCCCACTTATTAGGAAGTTTTTGCCCTACTTTATGGTATTTGTTTTGACTGTTTTTATCATACCAAGCATATTTATCTAGTTCTTTAGGATCGTTTCCAAAAGAGTAAGATGTATTTGAATTTGCTCTACATGCATATTCCCATTCTGCTTCAGTAGGAAGCCTATAAAAATTCCCTGTCATAGCTGACAGCCATTTAGAAAATTTTTTTGCAGCAAGTTGTGTCATGGATATTGCGGGGTAACCTTGTACTCCCATACCAAAACTCATTTCAACATAAGGGGTTGTTGCACCTGAAATTGCATCCACATCAATATTAACTTCACTTTTTTTATCATAATTTGGTTGAAGTTCATCTAAGTTTCGACTTACAAAAAGATTAAACAAGTCCCATGTTGTTTCATATTTAGCCATCCAAAAGGAATCAACTTTAACTTTTCTGATCGGTCCCTCGTCAGCTAATCTGCTTTTTTCGAAAATAGGACTTCCCATTGAGAATTCTCCACCAGAAATAGGAATCATTATAAGATTATAATCTGTGTCAAGAATTAACTGATTGTACTCAGAAAATTCATTTTGAGAACACAAAAAATTAAAAGAAAAATAAAAGATTAAAACTATTCTATTCACTTAATCAATTTACTCAAAAAAAGATTGCTTTGCTAATTGTAAATTAAAAATCTCGATAAGGTGAATCCAAAAACTCATTTGCTTCCTCTTCCTGAAATTTGGCAGAAGTATTATCCCAATGTAATGTTTTTCCTGGAAATCGTCCAGCAATTACACCTAAAAGAATTGTCTCAGTCAGCCTTGCAGAATATGAAAAAGGAGCTGAGCATTTATCTTTTCCTAAACATGCATCTACAAATTGATGGTAATGCAAATAAGACTCACCACCATAATCTCTAACGGGCTTGTCAGTTATTTGTCCTGATTCTTCAAACTTAGATATATCTAAATCCACATATTTCCCATTAACAATGTGTTTGGGTAGTTCCATAAAATGAGGCAATAACAATCTTCCCTTTTCTCCAATGAACATTGCGCCCTGTAATGGCAGCTTATCATTATTAGGTAATCTTAAATCTTTATGTTTTTTTGGAGCACCTGAACCGTCTTGCCAAATCCATTCGAGTTTATCTGTGGTATATTTTGTTCCAGGAAATTGATAAGTAACTTGATTTTTTTCAGGAAATCCAAATTCATTTGGTTTTCTACAATTGTTTTTAATAGTTAAAGGGACATCTAATTCTAAAGCATTATATGGTGTATCAAATATATGAACTCCCATATCTCCCAAGGTTCCACATCCATAATCTACTATTTTTCTCCAATTTCCAGGATGATATAATTTATCTTTATAAGGTCTTTTAGCTGATGTACCAAGCCACAAATTCCAATCTAAATTTTCTGGCGCTTTATCTTGACCTTCTGGTTTAGGGCCATCGTATCCCCAATTTTTGGGTGACCAAGCTCTAACTCTACTAACCCTTCCAATTATTCCTGATTGAATTAATAATGTGGCTAATTTATAATCGTAAAATGAATGAACTTGAATACCCATTTGAGTAATTAAATTTTTCTCATTCGCTAATTTTCTCATTGCTCTAGCCTCACTAACATGATGTGTTAATGGCTTTTGGCAATAAACAGCTTTATTAAGATTCATAGCCATAATCGAAGCTGGTGCATGTGTATGATCTGGTGTGGATACAATAACAGCATCAATTGAATCTGAAAGTTCATTAAACATTTCTCTATAATCCTTGTAGATTTTGGCTTTTGGAAATAATTCACTTGCTTTTTGAAGAGCATTTGAATCTACATCACACAGAGCAATTACATCAACAGATTTATGTGATGCAATATCATTTAAATCTGCAGCTCCCATTCCTCCAACACCTATATGGGCAGTTCTCAATCTTCTATTTTGAGAAGACCATAATGATGAAGGCAATAAACTCATTGAAAATAGCGCAGCAGATGATTTTATAAAATTTCTCCTTTTAGTTTTCATTATTAAATTTATGATTTATTTAAATTTAAGTAAAAATTTAAACAAAAAAATTTAATTAAGATTAACAATAAAAAGTCAACTACTAATATGAACACACAAAGCATTAGTCTTTCAAAACTTGTTTTAAAAAGTTATTAAACTTAACTTTAAATAAATCACGAATATTATGAGTAAAAAAAATAATTCTAGAAGGATTTTTTTAAAAAAATCAATCGTAATACCACCACTATTCATTGTGCCTCGTCATGTTTTAGGAGGAAAAGGGCATACCGCTCCAAGTGATAAATTAAATATTGCAGGTATAGGAGTTAGAAAATGGGGAATGGGTTCTAACAATATCCATCAATGTCGAAGTGAAAATATCGTGGCCTTGTGTGATGTGGATTTTAATCAATCTAAACCAACATTTGACAAATATCCAAAAGCCAAAATCTACAAGGATTATAGAGTAATGCTTGACAAGCAGAAAGATATTGATGCGGTAATTGTAGCTACACCTGATCACAATCATGCAGTAATTACGATGAAGGCCATAAAAATGGGAAAACATGTTTATTGTCAAAAACCATTAACTCACTCGGTCTATGAAGCAAGAGAAATAACTAAAGCTGCCAGAAAATATAATGTACAAACTCAGATGGGTAATCAAGGACGATCTTCAGATGAAATAAGAAAGTTAAAAGAATGGATAGATGATGGTGCTATTGGACCTGTAAGACAACTATATGCCTGGACAGACAGACCACTTGGAGGAAATGCTTGGGATACTTTTGCTGTTAAGGCTAAGTCCAGCGAAAAACCTCCAATTCCTGAGGGTCTTGACTGGGATTTGTGGCTTGGTCCAGCAAAATATAGAGATTATCATCCAGACTATCATCCGCTTTCATGGCGAGCTTGGATTGATTTTGGAACAGGTTCAATGGGGGATATGGGATGTCATATTTTAGACCCTGCTTTTTATGCATTAGAACTGGGTGCTCCTACAGAAATTCAAGCTTCATCTACTCACTATATACCTGAAATTGAATCTCAAACCTATCCAACGGCTTCAATTGTTAGGATGAAGTTTCCAAAAAGAGGAAAACATCCCGAGTTAAATTTAACATGGTCAGATGGAAGAATTCAACCAGCAATTCCCGATGAATTTAAAAGCGGTGAAAAATTTACTTTAAGTGGAGCTATGTTTATTGGTGATAATGGGAAAATAACTCATGACTCACACGGAGCAAGTGGTGTTAAAATTTTACCCGAAGAAAAAATGTTAAATTATAAACAGCCATCACCTTACATTCCAAGAGTAGATACAACTCATGAGGGAGATTGGATTAGAGCATGTAAAGATGGTATTCCAGCAAGCTCTAATTTTGATTATGGTGGGCCACTTACCGAAATGGCATTACTTGGAATGATAGCTATAAGGTTAAAAAATCAAAAACTTGAATGGGATTCAGAAAACTTTAAATTCAAAAACAATGAGCAAGCTAATGCTTTATTACATAAAACCTACAGAAAAGGGTGGTCATTGTAGTTTTAATCTTATTTAGCATAATATTTGATTTAATTTATTAATAAATAATCTCAATTGTCAATAAAAAATTTATTTTATTGTGTACTTTTTATAGTCTCATGTTCTAAAGATCCTGTTTTTTACAAAGTAGATTTCAATGTAAGTCCTGATAATGGAGGTTCAATAAGCATGCCTTCTGATTTATACCGTGAAGGAGAAATCATAAATACAAGTGCATCAGCGTCTAAAAATTATTTATTTAATAATTGGTCTGGAGACTTTTCTAGTAATGATTCTATTATTGAGCTAACAATTGATTCAGATAAAATTATAACGGCGAATTTTTCAAAAAAAAAATTTGAAATAAACATTTCTATTGAGGGAAATGGCTGGGTTTCTAAAAGATTAATACAAAACGGTATAAAAAACGATTATGTTCATGGAAGCATAGTTGAAATTTTAGCTAATGCAAACCCGGGTTGGTCATTTGTTAATTGGAAAGGAGATATAAATAATAAAACTACAAACCCTCAAAATATTACCGTTAATGGCATTAAAAACATTACAGCTGTTTTTGAAGAAGAATTCCTTGGCAAAAATACTTCAAAATTTCTAGCTCTTGGAGATAGTTACACAATTGGTGCTGGAGTTGATTTTAGTGAAAGGTGGCCTGTTCAATTTTTAAAAGAACTAAAATCATATACCGATCAAATTGATACACTTCAAATAATTGCAACATCAGGGTGGAGAGTAGAAGATCTAAAAAATGCCATGAATAATGCAAATTTAGATCCTCCATATGGTTTAGTATCCTTACTTATTGGAGTTAATAATCAGTTTCAGGGCCAGAATGCTATTGGATTTAGACCTGAATTTGTTGATATATTAGATAGATCTTTAAAACTTGTAAAAAATAAAAAAGAAAGACTATTTGTAGTTTCAATTCCAGATTGGGGGGCAAGTCCCTTTGGAGCTGGCTTTGACAGAACAAAAGTTTCAAAAGAAATTGATGAATTTAATTCTGTTATTAAAGAAGAAACTGAAAAAAGAGGAGTTCAATATTTTGATGTCACCCAAATTTCAAGAAGAGCTTTGACTGACGAAAGTCTTATTGCTGATGACAGATTGCACCCTAGTGGAAAAATGTACAAACTATGGGTTGACAAAATAATTCCAGTAATTTCAAAAATCTTTGAATAATTATAATTTTTTGATTTTAATATTTCTAAACCATATTGGAGAATCGTGGTCTTGAAGTGCAATATATCCTTGCCTATATTTTCCATAATTTGGATAACCGTCCCATTTACCTGAATTCCTTTTTTTGAACCAGTTCTCTGAATAGGGTTCAAATTCTAATATCAATTCTCCATTTAACCAATGTTGAACTTTGTTTTCAGTGTAAACAATTCTTGATGAATTCCAATGGCCTGCAGGATTTAATTTTTTCTTTTTTACATCTGCCTTGTGCATAGCATAATTTGCACCTGATTTTTGCCATTCTTCAAGTTTTGAATTGTTTATTTCTTCCCAACCATCATCATCTAATAATTGATACTCAGGCGCAATTGCATAGGGTGCATCGTATCCCTCTTGAACATTATAAAAAACTCCACTATTACCACCTTTTGGTAATTTCCATTCAAGAAATAAATCAAAGTATTTAAATTGTTCCTTATAATAAATTATATCTCCTCCACCTTTCCAGTCTCCCTCCAACTTTAATTGTGTATTGAAGGTTAGTTCACCATCAACTACTGCCCATTTTTCTGGAATTTTGTCTCCATTATAGGCTCTCCATCCATCAGTTGTTTTACCATCGAATAAATAAATCCAATCTGATTTATCATCTGAGCAAGATTGTGTAAAAAAAACAATTGCTAATAAGTAAAGTTTATAAATTTTCATAATTATAGGTTGTATTAATTTTTTCTAATAACATTATTTCTGTCAAAAATTGCCAATCAAAATTTATAGTTTGATTAGCAGGATGATGATGGTGATCTTGGTCTAAAATGTAGTCATTTGGCTTATTAATCATTCTGGTTTTTGAATAAACGTTTTCAAATTTAGACCTCATTTTATCAAACTCTGCTATAATGCCATATAAGTGTTTTAAATCTCCACTTTTATCAACTTTTTCAAGTTTCAATATTAATTCTGAGGAAAATTTGGTTAACTGATTAACTTGTTTGTAAATATCCAGTGCATATTGATTTTTAGCTCCTTTTTTTTTAATCTCATCAATAATCAAATCAACTTTTTTGGAAATTTCTAGAGATTTTTTAGCTTTTTTTATTCTTTCACTGTGTTTTTTAATCCAATTTCCTTTATTATTTAAATCTGGTAAATCTATTATATCTGTTTCTAATGGGTTCTGTTTTTTAGATAATCCAGGCCTCCAACCGTTTTCAGAAAGCAGCATATTTAACCACATTTCTACAGGCTTCTCAAGAATATCAATAAAACCATATTTAGAATTTGAAAACTCAGATCCAAAGGTTCTGTATCTATACCTAGATTTAAATTCGGCAATTGATAGATTATTTCCAGACCAACTATATTCAGAAAAAGCAGATATTCCTCTTTTATAAAGCTCAAAGTGAGGAGAATCATCGTCCCATAAAGTTAAAAGCAGTCCATCTAATTTTTTTTCAATAGAGTTAATAGAAAATGATCTTATTTGTGAAATATTACTTTCATTTTGAGGCATTAAAGTCCATCTGGTTTGACCTGCACTAGCACCCATTACTTTTAAATCATTTTTTGAATACCAATCCATAGCTTTTAAGTTTCCATATGTATCTGATTTTTGATAATTCCATCTCATGTAAACAGCATTTTTAGGAAACTTTTCAATGAATTTCATTAAGTTAATTTCATTTTTATTCCACAGTTCATCAACTTGACTTTCAGTCATTTTATCATTAAATAGTGAATTCCAAAATCCAGCATGCTTTAATGGCATATCGTCCCAAAAAATTGGAATTCTATCATGTTTTTCTGCAAACTCACAAACCTTATTTAACCAAATAAGGTTTAATTCTAATTCAGATTTATTGTCTCTTTTAATTAAATTAACCTCATCACCTCCCACATGCAAATATTTTCCATGTGGAGTTGCCTTTATAGCATCCAAATAAAGATCAAACTGTAACCTATATGTTAGGGGATTTAACGGGTTAAAAGCCCAATCACTTTTAAGATCATCTCTTAAATGTTGATTTTTTTTATGTTTTAAAATGTATGACGCATGTCCAAGTCCTTGAACTAAAGGATTAATCATAATATTTCTTTCTTTTGCATAATTACTTAGTTGTATCCACCAATCTATGCTAAAAGAATCAGAAGAACCTACCTCAGGCCTCGATTCGTATTTTAACTTGTCTTCAAACTCTACAATTATTCCATTAATTTTTTGTTTTGCTAACTCATCAATTAACTCAAAATAATAAGATTGCTTTTCTGTGTGATGTTTTAAATCAAGATGAATTGGTCTAAACGCAAGAGATGGAAAATCTTTGATTGATAAAATTGGAAGACTAGTTTTATTATTAATTGAATCATCAATTAATTGATCTAAAGTAATAAAAGCGTAAAACAAACCTGCTTTATCTTTTCCAGTTAATTTTATTTTATTCTTTTCAATTTTCAAATAATAGCCTTCACTTGGTAAATCAACTGATGGATCAATACTAAATTCAATTTCAGATTCCATAAGATCTCCATAAATAATATTTTTAGAATATAAAATTGGTAATTGCAAATTAGAATTCGAAGATGCTACAAGTTTATCTTCAGGATCAATATTTGAATACTTTTTTATTTTAGAATTAAACTTTACGGAAGGCAATAAATTTAATTTAGTCTCTTCAATATTAGAATTGAAAGAAAAGATTAATAATAAAACAACTATATGTATCATTCATCTTTAAATTAAAGAATTTTAGCTTCCTATTCAAACAAAACCAAATAAAAAAAGCTTCCCAAAAGGAAAGCTCTTCATCGGCTTTCTACAAACCTCCTGCATAAAGCAGGTAACACAACTTTTGCAAATATAGGTTTTTGTTTGTAGAATATTAAAAACAAAGTCATTAAATAAAATAGTTTGATTTTAAAAAAACAAAAAATCCCCCAAATTGGAGGATGATTTTGCGGTCTGGACGGGACTCGAACCCGCGACCCCCTGCGTGACAGGCAGGTATTCTAACCAACTGAACTACCAGACCAACATTAGCGAATGCAAATATACATTGCATTTTCTATTACGCAAATAAAAAACAATCTATAGTAATGCGTCTAAACTTTCAGTATAAACATTTTTGGGTGAGACGCCAACTTGCCTATTAACTAATTCACCATTTTTGAAGACTAAAACAGTTGGAATATTTCTTACTCCAAACTTAGCAGCAAATTCTTGATTAGAATCAACATCTAATTTTCCTACGACTGCTTTTCCATCATAATCCTTACTAACTTCTTCAATGATCGGACCTAACATTCTACAAGGCCCACACCATTCAGCCCAAAAATCAACCATTACTGGTTTATCAGATTTTAAAACTAATTCATCAAAATTTGCATCTGTGATTTCTAATGCCATATTAATTTTATTTAATTTTTAAAAGAGAATCAAAATTAACTAAAGAAAAAACACTATTCAAACTTATAATTAAAATAATTAGAAAAATTCAAGTTATCTCGCATTTATCTGAATAAATTTCAAATTAAACTACATTATAAAATCGATTTCAAATCATTTTTTAGAACATATAATACAATTCTTTTACTTTTGAAAATACATAAACTTTTAATCGAGCTGTATAGTTATGATAATTTAAAATGAAGTCGTTTCTCGTTTATCTCAGTTATTAAGGCTTCATTTATAGAAATTTTATAACTATCGCTCAACATTGTCAATTTTATTTTTTCGTTGTTTTCATAAAATGAAAACTCCAGTTGATTTTTTCCCTTAAACTTTTTAAATAAGCTTATAATTTCATTTGATTTTTCTTCGTCTAAATCATCAATACTTAGTTGTAAAGTCAGCTTTTTAGAGTTTTTTTCAAGTATATCTTGCAGTTGTTGAAAAGAAAGAAAACTAATTCTAAAATCACCAGTTTTTCCAGTTTCTTTATTTCTCCATCCCTCTTTAACTAGTAATCGCATATAAATAAAATTATTTTCAATCAAAAAATGTTTAAACTTTAAGTACTCTTCTCCAAATATTCTAAAATTATAAGAATCTGTATAATCTTCAACAGTAAAACTTGCCCATCCCTTTCCGTTTTTTGATACTCTATGTTCTACTTCTCCTATTATTCCACCTATTCTAAGTTCTCTATTTACTAAAAGAGATAAATCTTTTAATAACTCAAGTGATGCATTACAAAAATGTTCTAAGTGAACCTTAAAATCATCTAGAGGATGACCTGAAATATATATCCCTACAACATCTTTTTCCAATTTTAATTCTTCTAAAGTTGGCCAGGGTTTACAATATGGAATTTCCGGCTCTTGTAATTGAACTTCTTCACTATCAGCAAATAAACTAACCTGAGATGAGTTCTTGTTTTCTTGAAATTTTGCTCCAAATCTTAGAGCTTTTTCAATAAACGTAATTCCATCACCATTGTCTTTCATATATTGAGCTCTGTTGACTCCTTTAAAAGAATCAAATCCTCCTGCATAAACTAAACTATCAAAAGCCTTTTTATTAGCCGATCTTAAATCTATTTTTTTAGTAAGGTCAAAAATTGATTTATACTTTTGGTCTTTTCTTCCTTCAATTATAGTTTTTACTGCACCAGATCCAATACCTTTAACAGCCCCCATTCCAAATCGAATTGCATTATCATCATTAACTGTAAATTTGTAAAAAGATTCATTAACGTCTGGTCCCAATACTTTAACGGACATTCTTTTACATTCTTCCATAAAGAAACTAACTTGTTTGATATCATTCATATTGTTAGATAAAACAGCGGCCATATACTCTGCAGGGTAATGGGCTTTCAAATAGGCAGTTTGATATGCAATTAGAGCATAACATGTAGAATGAGATTTATTAAAAGCATATGAGGCAAAAGCCTCCCAGTCTTTCCATACTTTTTCTAAAATTTCTCTTTCATAACCATTAAACTCTCCTCCATCCAGAAATTTTGGTTTTAATTTACTTAGTAAGTCAAATATTTTTTTACCCATAGCTTTCCTAAGTAAATCAGCATCACCCTTTGAAAAATTGGCAAGTTTTTGTGAAAGCTGCATTACTTGTTCTTGATAAACAGTGATACCATAAGTCTCTTTTAATATTTCCTCCATAATTGGAATATCATAAGTGATGTCTTCTTTACCATTTTTTCTATTAACAAATGATGGTATATATTCCAATGGGCCTGGCCTATACAAAGCATTCATTGCTATTAAATCTTCAAATACTGTTGGCTTAAGATCTCTTAAATATTTTTGCATCCCAGCGCTTTCATACTGGAAAACTCCAACAGTCTCTCCTCTTTGAAAAAGCTCATAAGTTTTTTTATCATCAAGCTGAAGCAAATCTATATCTATTTCAATATTGTGTTTGTATTTAATCAGTTTTGTAGTGTCTTTTATTATTGTTAAAGTTTTTAATCCTAAAAAATCCATTTTTAATAAACCTGCACTTTCAACAACAGAATTATCATATTGAGTAACATATAAATCAGAATCTTTAGCTGTAGCAATAGGAACAAAATTGGTTATGTCGTCAGGTGTTATAATAATTCCACAAGCATGAGTTCCAACATTTCTTAAACTTCCCTCCAAAATTCTGGCCTGGTTAATAGTTTCTGCTTGTAAATCATTGCCACCTGAAAGTGCTTTTAGTTCCAAAACATTAGAATAATCCTCAGATCTAAGATCATCACTGAGTTTTTTTTCGTCTTTTTCAAATATATCTTTCAATTTTAGATTAGGAACTAGCTTTGCAATCCTATCAGCATCACTTAATGAAAGATCTAAAACTCTTGCAGTATCTCTAATTGATGACTTGGCAGCCATTTTACCATATGTAATAATTTGTGCAACTTGATTGGAACCATACTTTTCAATTACATAATCAATTACTTTATTTCTACCTTCATCATCAAAATCAATATCGATATCTGGCATACTAACCCTATCTGGATTTAAAAATCTCTCAAAAAGTAAATCATACTTTATTGGATCAATTTTTGTGATGCCAAGACAGTAAGCAACTACAGAACCTGCGGCTGATCCTCTTCCAGGACCTACAGAAACTCCCATTCTAATAGCAGCTTTTATCAAATCTTGAACAATCAAAAAATATCCTGGGTATCCAGAATTTTTAATAACATTTAATTCAAATAATATGCGATCATTTAAATCTTGATCAATTTCTGAGTAATGTTTCTTTGCACCCTCAAAAGTTAAAAATTTTAGATATTCATTTTCTAAATCATTTTTATTATCATTTTTAAAATCTTCAGGAATTTTAAATTTTGGAAGTAATACCTCTCTTTCTAAATCAAATAGTTCAACCTTTTCAACTATCTCAGAAATATTTAAAATAAAATCTGGTCGATCTTTAAATAAAAGCTTCATCTCACTTGAAGACTTGAAATAATATTCCTGATTTTGTAATCCATATCTAAAACCTCTTCCTCTACCAATAGGAGTTGATTGCTTTTCTCCATCCTTAACACACAATAAAATATCATGAGCATTGGCATCTTCTTTATTTAAATAAAAAGAGTTATTAGTTGGTATAATTTTGATTTTATGTTTTACAGAAAAATTTAAAAGAATATCATTAACTCTGTTTTCATCTTCTTGTCCATGTCTCATCATTTCTATATAGAAATCGTCTTTAAACAAATTTTTCCAATATATTAAAGACTTCTCAGCCTGTAATTCCCCAACATTTAAAATTTTACTAGCAACCTCTCCATACATGTTTCCAGAAAGTACAATTAAATCTGATTTATACTTTTCAATAATTTCTTTATCAACACGGGGAACATAATAAAATCCGTCAGTGTATCCAATTGAACACATCTTTGACAAATTTTTATATCCATTTTTATTTTTTGCTAAAAAAACAATTTGATATCCATCATCTCTATTTGATTTGTCTTTATGGTTGACACATACATTAAGTTCACAACCTATAATAGGTTTAATCTTATTCTTATTTGGCTCATCAATTATTGATTCATTGTAGCTTTTTATAGCTTTAATAAAATGAAAACATCCCATCATATTTCCTTTGTCAGTTATAGCAATTGCTGACATATTACTATTACCTGCCTTTTTCACAAGGTTTACTATTCTAGAGGTTGATTGCAAAATAGAAAATTGTGTATTGTTATGTAAATGTGCAAATGGAACATCTTTTAAATCATTAGGAATTAAATCATTTAATTTTATTTCCTTTTCACTTTCTATTGAGATTTTATTAATAATTTTTTTTGATTCTTTTTTGAGATTTAAATGTTTTATATCATATAATTGAACTTTTGTTTTATCAAATTTTTTAAGTGCTTGTGAAAGTTCATGATATCCTTTAAAAACAGTTTGATTTAAAACTCCAATTCTAACTAATTCAAAAAAAACTCTAGCTGTTGCCTCTACATCAGCAGATGCATTGTGTGCTTCACTAAAATCTTGATTAAACAGAAAAGAATAAATTTCAATTAAGGTTGGAAATTTAAATTTACCTCTTCTTCCTCCAGGAATTTTACAAAAATTAGCCGTAAGTTCAGTACAAGTATCCAGTACATCCTTTTCAAATAAATTGAAATTAGATTGTAATCTATGTAATTCTGCTCCAATAATATTTAAATCAAACTTTACATTGTGACCTATTATAAAACCAGCTTTATTTAAGTCATTAATAAATTTATCTAAAGCTTCATTCAAACTAATTCCAATAGTTTTTGCAAGCTCAGTAGAAATACCATGGATTTGTTCAGATTCAAATGGAATATTAAAATTTTCTGGTTTAATTAGATAACTATAATTTGATACAATATTTCCTTTTGAGTCGTGCAACTGCCAAGCCAATTGAACACATCTTGGCCAATTTTCCGAATCAGTGATTGGTGCATTCCATTTCTTAGGAAGTCCAGTAGTTTCAGTATCAAATATTAAATACATTAAAAAAACAGATTTGAATAGTTAAAAATAACTATCTTTTTGCTTAATTCTTAATGATTTGCACTAAGTTATCAACGTTAATAAAAAATTTAAAATTTGCTAGTTTGAAAAAAAAATTTACATTTGCACCTCATTAATAACAAAGGTTTTGAACCTCTAAAATTTAATATGATATGTCAGTAAAAATTCGACTTCAAAGACACGGTAAAAAAGGTAAGGCATTTTTTTGGATTGTTGCTGCAGATGCTAGATCTAAAAGAGATGGAAGATTTTTACAAAAACTAGGAACTTATAATCCCAACACAAATCCTGCCTCAATCGAACTCAACATAGATGAATCAGTGAAATGGCTTCAATTTGGAGCCCAACCAACAGATACAGCAAGAAATATTCTTTCATACAAAGGTGTACTTTTAAAAAATCATTTAAAAAATGGTGTAATTAAAGGTGCTTTAACAGAAGAACAAGCAGAAGAAAAATACCAAGAGTGGTTATCTGAAAAGTCTTCTTCTATTAACAATAAAAAATCTTCACTTGAAAAAGAAGCTCAACTACAGAAAAAGAAAGCTTTAGATTTAGAAAAGGAAGCCAGTGCCAAAAGAAAGGCAAAAACTGAAGAATCTCTCGCTACTCAAGAAGAAGTGCCAGCTTCTGAACAAATACCTGCTGCTGAAGAAACACCTGCTGCAGAAGAAGCTCTAGCTACTCAAGAAGAAATGCCAGCTGCTGAAGAAACACCTGCTGCAGAAGAAACACCTGCTGCAGAAGAAACTCTAGCTACTCAAGAAGAAGTGCCAGCTGCTGAAGAAACACCTGCTGCAGAAGAAGCTCTAGCTACTCAAGAAGAAATGCCAGCTGCTGAAGAAACACCTGCTCAAAAAAAAGCTTAACTGAAGAACAATAATAATTTTCTTATAATTTAGTACGATGAATAAACAAGATTTCTATTATCTTGGAAAGATCGTATCAAAGTATAGTTTTAAAGGAGAACTTCTTTTAAAAATAGAATCTGACGAAATAAATTTTAAAGAACTAAAATCTATTTTTATTGAAATCGATGGTTCATTAGTACCCTTTAAGATTAATAAATTACAACTTCACAAATCTTCTCTTTTAAGATTTTCAGTTGAAGGTGTTGACAATGAAATAAAAGCTGACAGAGTTATTAAAAGTGAAGTTTTTCTTCCAATTAATGATTTGCCACCTCTTTCGGAAAATAAATTTTATTATCACGAAATATCGGGATTTAAAGTCATCGATAATAATTTAGGAGAAATAGGAAAAGTAATGAGTGTAAATGATCAAACATCTCAACCGGTATTAATTGTCAAAAAAAATGAGAAAGAAATTATGATTCCTTTAGTTGATGAATTTCTAATTGAAGTTGATAGAAAAGAAAAAAAATTAATTTTCGAGTTACCAGACGGTATTACAAATTTGTAAAGATGATGGATAAAAAAATTAGAATTAATAAATTATTAAGTCAAAAAGGATTTTGTTCTAGACGTGAAGCTGATAAACTCATTTTAGAAGAAAGAGTTTCCATAAATGGAGTATTAGCTAAGATGGGGGAAAAAACAGATCCAAAAAATGATATTTCTGTTGATGGAGAAAGAATATCAAAAAAAGCTAACGAAAAAATCTATATTTTATTAAATAAGCCAAAAGGTATTGTTTGCACTACTGATTCTGGTGTTGAAAAAAACAATATTATTGATTATATAAATCATCCTAAACGAATTTTTCCAGTCGGGAGACTAGACAAAACATCTGAAGGCCTTATTTTTTTAACCAACGATGGAGATATTGTAAATCAAATTCTTAGAGCAAAAAATAAACATGAAAAAGAATATCAAGTAACCGTTGACAAGCCATTAAATAACGATTTTTTAAAAAAAATGAGTACGGGTGTGCCAATTTTAAATACCGTTACTAGACCTTGTGAAATTAAAAGAATAAAAGAACATGAATTTAAAATTATTTTGACACAAGGATTAAACAGACAAATTAGAAGAATGTGTGAACATTTTGGATATAAAGTAAAAAAATTAAGAAGAATTAGAATTATTAATATCAAATTAGATATTCCTCTAGGAGAATGGAGATATTTTAATGACAGTGAAATTTCAGAATTAAAAAAAATATTATCCAGATCAACAAGTGTTCATGGCAAATAAAAAACTTATAATATTTTTTTTCATCCAAATTATGTTTGGATATTCTCAAAATTTCATAAATGATAGTATTAATTTAAATGAAGTAGTAGTTTCGATAACAAAAATAAAAGATTCAATCAAAAAATCCCCTTTCTCTATTTCTTCAACAGATTATATGGATTTTCAAAAAAATGCTCAACAATTTTATTTAAGTGAGTATATTGAAAGAAACCCTGGAATTTTTATTTCTAATGATAATAATTTCGCTCAAGATTCAAGAATTTCAATTCGTGGATTTGGATCTAGAGCTAACTTTGGAATCAGAGGAATAAAACTAATAATTGACGGAGTCCCTGAAACAACACCTGACGGACAAAGTCAAATTGATAATTTAAATCTTGAAATAATACAAAATATTGAAATAATAAAAGGAACTAGTTCATCATTGTATGGAAATTCCTCAGCAGGTGTTATCAAAATTAAATCTTTAACAGAATTTAATAAAAATTTTTCTAAAATTAGTTATTCATATGGCTCATATAATCAAGCTAAAAAGCAAGCTTTTTTTGGATTAAAAAACAATAACTCATTTTATACAATATTAGTTGGAGAAACAAAATCTGAGGGTTACAGAAACTTTAGCGATTTCAAAAATTCTAACTTTAACTTAAATTTTAAAAAAAATATTTCCAAAGAATCATGGATTAATATAAATTTTAATATAGTTAATAGCCCATATGCATATGATTCTGGAGGATTAACAATTGACGAAGCAAATAATGACAGAAAAAAAGCAAGAGATAGAAATGTTCAATATAAAACAAAAGAAGAAGTTAATCATTTCAAATTTAACTCAAGCTATGGTAAAAATTTTAATGAAAAAAATTCATTTTCTTCATACGTATTTATATCCAAAAGAAATTTTAACGGTAAAACGCCTGTAAAAAATGGAGGAGCAATTAAATTAAATAGAAATTATTGGGGATTTGGTGCTAATTATAACAATGAATCAAAATTCAAAACTCAATTTGGTATAGATATTGGAAATCAAAATGATTCAAGAAAAAGATTTATTAACAATCAAGGTATTATTGAAAGTTTAGTTTTAAATCAAAGAGAAAATTTTATTAATACAGGAATATATTTAGTTAATAATTTTCAACTTGATAAGTTTACCATAAGTTCAGGAATAAGATATGATATAAATAAAATTGAACTAAAAGACCAATATTTAGAAGATGGGAATTCTTCAGATAAGATAAAATTAAATTCATTAAACCCTAGTATTGGAATTAATTATAAATTAAGTAAAAACAGCAGAATATTTATTAATACAAGTAGCGGATTTGAAACACCAACATTAAATGAGTATAGTTCTTCACCAATTGGAACTGGATTTAATGAAGAATTAAAGTCTCAAAGAAATATGGGTTTTGAAATAGGAGTCTCTCTTTTTAATAGTAAAAGAAATTCAAACATTGACCTAGTGTATTTTGAAACTGTTTCAAATAACGAAGTTTTATCTTATGAAGATGAAAATTTTCCAAATCAAAAGTTTTACAACAATGCAGGCAAATCTAAAAGAGAGGGTATTGAAATATTGGGCTTCTATACAATTAATAAAACCATTATTAGTACATCATTTACATTAGGAAAATATATCTTTAAAGAATTTAAAGATAATGTTAACGATTATAAAGGGAATAAAATTCCTGGTATTCCAAATAATATTTTAACTGTAAGCCTTGAACATAAAACTAAAAACAATTTGTTTTTAAATTTTAATTTCAAAAATACAGGTTCTATGTTTGCCGATAATTCAAACTCAGTTCATATTAACAAGTTCAATACATTAAATTTTAAAATGGGAAAAGAATTTAAATTTTATAAATCAATGATTTATCCATTTTTAATTGTCAACAACATATTTGAGGAAGAATATTTTGACAACATTAGAATAAATGCATTAGCGGGAAGATATTATGAACCTGCACCAAAAAGAACTATTTTTGGAGGCATAAGAATTTCTCTATAATAAATTATGAACTTGTCTTATTGGGAAATAAAATCATGGTTAAGTAATATTGACTTTACTATTATTGGAAGTGGAATTGTGGGACTTAATTGTGCACTTAGTCTAAGAGAAAAATTTCCCAAATCAAAAATATTGATTTTAGAAAAAGGTGTTTTGCCAAGTGGAGCTAGTACCAAAAATGCAGGATTTGCATGTTTTGGCAGCGTTAGTGAAATTTTAGACGACTTAAAAACCCATAGTGTTGATGAAGTCTTCTCTATAATAAAAAAAAGAACTCAGGGTTTAAAGCTCTTAAGAAAATTACTTGGAGATAATAAGATTGATTACAAACAATATGGAGGTTATGAGATTTTTCCAAAAAAAAATCCTGAACTTTTTGAAAATTCTATGACAAAATTAAATGAAGTGAACAGCTTATTAAACCCTCTTTTCTCAAAGGATGTTTTTGAGATTAAGAATAATTTCTTTGGTTTTGACAATGTATTAAATAAAGTAATTCTAAACTCACATGAAGGCCAAATTGATACTGGAAAAATGATGAAATCATTAATTGAAAAGGTTAGAAAAAAAAACATTTCTATTCTAAATAATGTAAAAGTCAATTCATTTATTGAAAACAATAATTGTGTCGAATTAATTACAGACAATTTCAGTTTCATTACTACAAAATTATTTATTGCAACAAATGGATTTTCAAACAGATTTTTAAATGAAAAATTAAAACCTGCAAGAGCTCAAGCTTTAATAACAAAACCTATAAATGGTTTATCTATTAAAGGAACTTTTCACTTTGATAAAGGCTACTACTATTTCCGAAACATTCATAATAGAATATTAATGGGAGGGGGAAGAAACTTAGATTTTAAAAATGAAGAAACTGATGAATTTGGGCTTAATGAAAATATTCATACTGAACTTGAAATACTTTTAAAAAAAATAATTCTTCCTAAAACTAAAGTTGAAATTGATTATAAATGGAGTGGGATAATGGGTATTGGAAATAAAAAAACCGCAATTGTTAAAGCTATTAGTCATAATGTATTTTGTGGTATTAGACTTGGTGGAATGGGGGTTGCGATAGGTTCAATAATTGGTAATGAATTAGCTCAAAAAATTAAATAATAAATTCAAATAAAACAAAAAAGGGAGACATCTTATAAAAGTTGTCTCCCTTTAAGTACTCGAGGCGGGACTTGAACCCGCACGAACATTACTGTTCATTGGATTTTAAGTCCAACGTGTCTACCAATTCCACCACTCGAGCAGTGTCTTTTCAGAGCGAAAGACGGGATTTGAACCCGCGACCCTCACCTTGGCAAGGTGATGCTCTACCCCTGAGCTACTTTCGCAAATTGGACTGCAAATGTAAAATAAAAAATGAAAATAAATAAATATTATATCGAATAATAGTTTTAGTTATGATTTCAAAATTCTTTTTATTTCATTTAATTTAATTAAAGCTTCAATTGGAGTTAATTGATCTGTATTTAATGTTAGTATATCTTCCTTTAATTCTTCCAATTTAGGATCGTCTAAATTGAAGAAACTTAACTGCATTTCCGAATCATTTTTCTTTAAATTGATTTTTTTATTTCTATGGGAATTTTCTAATTTTTTTAACATTTTATGGGCAGATTTTATAATCCCATTAGGCATACCTGCCATTTTAGCAACATGTATTCCGAAACTATGAGCACTCCCTCCAGACTCTAATTTTCTCAAAAAAATTACACCATCTTTTGTCTCTTTAATAGAAACATTTACATTATTAATTCTTTCAAAAGAGTTAGCCATCATATTTAATTCATGATAATGAGTGGCAAATAATGTTTTTGGCTTGTTAGGATGATCGTGCAAAAACTCAGCAATAGCCCAAGCTATAGAAATACCGTCATATGTACTTGTTCCCCTGCCTATTTCATCTAATAATATCAAACTGTTTGTTGAAATATTATTAATAATAGAAGCAGATTCATTCATTTCTACCATAAAAGTAGATTCACCAGCAGAAATATTATCACTTGCTCCAACGCGAGTAAAAATTTTGTCTACTATTCCAATTTTTGCATATTTAGCTGGAACATAACTTCCAATTTGTGCTAACAAAACAATTAAAGCAGTCTGTCTTAATATTGCTGATTTTCCTGACATATTTGGTCCAGTAATCATCATTATTTGATTTTTTTTATCGCACATTTTAATATCATTTGGTATGTAAGGGCTTTCATGATTAAGCTGTGATTCTATAACAGGGTGTCTTCCCATTTTAATATCTAAAATCTTAGAATTTTCTAAAATTGGCTTACAGTAATTAGCTTTTAAAGCTAGTTTGGCGAACCCAATTAAACAATCTAGAGTTGCAATCCAAAATGAATTTTCTTGAATAACTTTAACTTCATTTATTAGTTTTGAAATAAGTTCATTAAAAAGTTGATACTCTAACAAATTTATTTTTTCTTCAGCTCCAAGAATTTTTGATTCATATTCCTTCAATTCTGAAGTTATGTATCTTTCAGCATTTACTAATGTCTGTTTTCGAATCCAATCTTCAGGCACCTTATCTTTGTGAAGATTTCTAACCTCAATATAATACCCAAAAACATTGTTAAAACTAATTTTAAGAGAACTTATTCCTGTTTTCTGTTTTTCTTTTTCTAAAATTTCATCTAAGTAATTTTTTCCAGAAATTGATAAGTCTCTAAGTTGATCTAACTCAGAATTAAAGTTTGATTTAATTACATTTCCTTTACTTAAATTTACTGGAGCCTCTTCATTTAAAGTTCTATCAATAAGATCAATAATAGACTTGCAGTCCAACAGTGATGAATTTATTTTTTTTAAATTTTGAGATGACTTTAAATCAATTAACTGTTTTATTTCTTTTATTTTTTCCAAAGAAAACTTCAGTTGAACCAATTCTCTGGGGCTAATCTTGTAATTGACAATTTTACCCATAATTCTCTCCAAATCTGAGAAAGAGTCAAGTTGGTTTTCTAAGTTGATAAGTAAATTATTGATTTTTAAAATATCCTCAATTGTATCATGTCTAAAATTTAACTCATCAATATCAATCTGGGGATGTATTAACCATCTTTTTAATTTTCTTGAACCCATAGGGGTTAAAGTATGATCAATAATTTCAATTAAAGATTTTCCTTCTTTTGAATTGCTGTTAATCAATTCTAGGTTTGAAACTGTAAATTGATCCATCCAAACATAATCACTATTAATAATCTGATTAATTTTAGTAATATGAGAAAGTTTGTTGTGTTGAGTTTCTTCTAAATAATGTAAAATAGAACCACAAGCAAGTATTCCTATATTATTTTTATCAATACCAAATCCTTTTAAATTATTAACTCCAAAATGATTTTTAATTTTTTCAATAGAAAAATCTTTTCCATATGCCCAGTCTTCTAAGTAAAAAATATTGCTAAGTTCCCCAAAATTCGATTTAAAATTCGATTTTTTAGTTTTACAAACTAAGACTTCTTTAGCATCATAATTTAAAAGTAAGTTTTTAACGTAATCAAAATTTCCTTCTGAAATTAGTAGCTCTCCGGTTGATATATCGAAAAAAGAAATACCATATCTTTCCTTGATATCATATACGGAAGCTAAAAAATTGTTTGAACTTTTATCTAAAATCCCATCATTCAAAGCAACTCCTGGTGTTATTAGTTCCGTTACTCCTCTTTTTACAATGTTTTTAGTTTTTTTTGGATCTTCTAATTGTTCACATATTGCTACTCTTTCACCTGCTTTTACTAGCTTGTGTAAATATGTATTTAATGAATGATGTGGAAAACCTGCTAGTTTTGTTTCGCTATTACTACCAGCACCTCTTTTAGTTAAAATAATACCCAATATTTTAGATGTTTTTACAGCATCTTCATGAAATGTTTCATAAAAATCTCCTACTCTAAACAAAAGCAATGCATCAGGATATTTTGCCTTAATTTTATAATATTGAAGCATTAAAGGAGTTAATTTCTTTTCCAAAATAATATGAATTAAAGCTAAAATACCATTAATTAATATTTTAATCTATTACTTTGTATAACTTATTGATTGTGAGTTTAAAATTATGAGAAAATTAAAAAATATTGAACTTAACAGGAAAACTGTCAACCAATATAAAAATTCAAAAAAAACCAATCTTATTATCATTCTTGATGATATCAGAAGTCTAAACAATATAGGATCAGTTTTTAGAACATGTGATGCATTTTTAATCGAAAAAATTTATTTATGTGGAATAACTGCGTGCCCACCTCACAAAGACATTCAAAAAACAGCACTTGGATCAACAGAAAGTGTTGAGTGGGAATATGTTGAAAACATTTCAGATCTATTACTAAAACTAAAAAAAAATAAAACTAAAATCTGGAGTATTGAACAAGCCAATAATTCAAAAAAACTGACTAACTTCTCAATAAAAAAAGATGAAAAACATGCCGTGATTTTTGGCAATGAAGTTAAAGGTGTTTCTGATATTGCTATAGGATTATCTGATGATGTCTTAGAAATAGAACAACATGGCACAAAACATTCTCTAAATATTTCAGTATGTTCAGGGATAATTATCTGGGAATTTTTTAGAAGACTATCTTAAATTTTTTTTTATCCTGTACAGAAGTTCAATGTAATCCGTCTTTGATTCAACAAAATCTAAATCTGAGACGTCAATAAAAATAATATTTAGATCAGAATTATTTTTTAAATAATTTAAATAACCTTTGTTTACTTTATCTAAATATTTTTTATCTATTTTTTTTTCAAAACCCCTTCCTCTTTTTTTAATGTTTTCAAGTAATTTTTCAGTGGACTGTAATAAATAAATAATTAGATTAGACTTAAATAAATCTTTCGTCATATAAATAAAAATCCTTCTAAAAAGATTATACTCAATTTCATTTAATGATATTCCTGCAAAAACCAATGATTTAAATATATCGTAATCTGCAACTAATCCAGAATTAAATAAACTAATCTGATTGTTAAAATCGTTCAATTGGCGACACCTATCTGTTAAAAATGTAAGTTCAACATTCAATGCGTATCGATCTGGATTTTCATAATATTTTTCCAAGAAAGGATTATCCATATACCCCTCTACTATAAGTTCTTTATTTAAATCCTTTGATAATTTCTCCGATAGACATGTTTTTCCAACTCCAATATTTCCTTCAATAACAATATTTTTTATAGATTTTAGTTTTTCAAAAATGGGTAGTGTTAAAGTATCATTTATTTTGAATATTCCAGTACCAATAAGATTCAAGTCAATTTCGAATATTGTTTGATTTAAGACAGGGTGAATTTTACTTTTAGCAATTTCCAGAAGCGGTTTAATAACAAAATTTCTCTTATGCATATGAGGATGTGGAATTGTTAAATTATTTTGATTAATTATTTTATCCTCATAAAATAAAATATCTATATCAATGGATCTGGATTCATAAATATTTCTATTTGATCTTAATCTGCCATTTTTAGATTCAATATTAATTAATTCTTTAATCAATATTTTGGGTTCCATTGATGTACGAAGAGATAAACAACAGTTTAAAAAATCTTCTCCAACAAAACCATCAGCTTTAGTTTTATATAAACTTGAAATTAAAAGAACATCACCAACTTTTGAATCAATTAAATTTATAGCATTTTGAAGATTATTTATTTTATCTCCCAAATTACTACCCAATGATAGGTAAACAATGTTGAATTTCACATAAGCAAATTAAATAAAAGTATCTATATTATGGTATATTTAATAGCCTTAAAATTGAACAATTAATTATATGTCTGAATTAAAAAAAAATTTAGCAAAAAAAATTTATTTATACTTGGCAGCATTATTTATAACCTCACTTGTTGTCTCAAATCTTATATTTCAAAAATTTTTTTATTGGTATCCTCTCGATCTTACAATTGGAGGAATCAAATTGTTTGAGCTTTCAGTTGGAATTCTTCCTTACCCAATTACTTTTTTGGTTACTGATTTAATTTCAGAAATCTATGGTCAAAAAAAAGCTAATCAAGTTGTAATTTCAGGAATATTTGCTTCCTTTTTTTCATTAAGTATAATATTGATCTCTAATTTAGTACCAGCTATTGATTCTTCACCAATTAATGATGAAACATTTAGCAAAGTTTTTTCTTTGTCAGGACTTGCTGTATTGGCTTCAATGTTAGCATATTTGTTTGCTCAATTCATTGATATAAAAATTTATCATTTTTGGAAAAAGTTAACCAATGGAAAAATGTTGTGG
>Ga0129342_1000165_pt1 | contig 25458 bp, 10 predicted proteins | sample CPBDNA_5_FD_94426 | JGI IMG/M metagenome (GOLD analysis project Ga0129342, IMG submission 94426) | Freshwater to marine salinity gradient microbial communities from Chesapeake Bay, USA - CPBay_Sum_15_0.2_DNA | ecosystem: Environmental > Aquatic > Marine > Coastal | place: USA: Chesapeake Bay...
AACAAGCACATTTTCCAAGAAACATATGTTGACTTTGATGGATATGTCTATTATAGATTAACAAGAAATGTACTAGAAGCAGCCAGCCAAGCAAATGAAGATTTAATATTAGCAGATGGCGCAACGTTTGCAGGAAAATACATTTATAGAATAGATACAAAGCAGTTTAAAAAAATTAGCGTATCTGCACCGTACACTACTACAGTTTTAGTAAATGACACTGACGGAACAACTAAGTTTAAAGCATATATTGGACGTAGTACGCATATTACGCCAACAGTTACCTCAACTGAGGTTATTGAACATCAGCCCGATGACGTATTCTTCCAGTGGAAGCATTATGCACCGGTTGATCAACGTGTAGATCCAAGTGCAACAAATCTTGTTGATTTGTTTGTACTAACTAGAACATATTATACGGAAGTATTGTCATGGAAAGCAAATAATAGATCCGTAGATGTTTTCCCTGCACCTCCTACTACCGCTGAACTGGGAGTTTCAATGGACTTGCTAAGTACTTACAAAAGTATTAGTGATGAGATCATTTATAAGCCGGTTAAGTTTAAACTATTATTTGGTTCAGCAGCCGGTACAGAACTGCAAGCAAAATTTAAGGTTATTAAAGTAGTTGGCAGTACAATGAGTGACAACGAATTGCAAAGTAGTGTAATTGAAAAAGTAAACGAGTTCTTTGATATCACAAATTGGGATTTAGGCGAAAGTTTTTATTATACTGAATTATCAGCATATATTCATCAAAACTTACCGTCACATTTAAGTAGTATAGTAATTGTACCAAAGCAAGCAGAAAGTAACTTTGGTAACTTGTTCCAGGTAAAAGCAGAACCTGATGAATTGTTTTTGAGTGTAGCAACTGTTGCTGACGTTGAAGTAGTAAAAGGCTTTACAGAGCAAAACTTAAAGATTAGATAACATGGCAAAAGAAAGAGTATTTAAGAAATTACCTGCGATACATCAGACTGATGTGCTGGATAAATTTTTTAAGCATACAATTGATCAATGGTTTGCTGAGGAAAAGTTAGTACGATCAAAAGGGTTTGTTGGCAGAAAGGATCCTGCTATTTATAAACCAGAAGTTGACTATTATATTCCTGAAGTAGATTTTGTTAGAGAAAACTACCAACTTGAGCCTGCTTTGATTACAAGAGATGCTAATACTGCATCTATCACTAATGCATTATTTTACGATGATGTAATTAGATTACTGTCAGTAGAAGGCAGTAATATTTCTAATCCAAATCGACTACTTAAATCAAAGGCCTATTCATGGTCCCCACCAATTGATGTAGATAAATTTATTAACTACGAAAATTATTACTGGTATGATACTGGCCCGGTACGGTTAGACGTTACTGCGCCATTGTCCGCACCGCTTGATATTACAACAGATATAATAGGGAAAGCAACATTTACTTCATCCAACGGTGTTAAGTTTTCTAGTGGCACGAAAGTTAGATTTACAGGGTCAAACATCACTCCAAGTAGTTATTTGAATAAAGACTTTATCGTTGAAGGGGTCGGCAAAAGTATTCAATTAATTGATGTAGATAGCGATGACTTTAATTCTGTTCTTCCATATACGATTTCAGACAATGCTGAGGTATATGAAAAAACAGATTACATTACAATAAAACGTGGCGCCACAAATCAAAACCCGTGGAGCCGCACAAACAGATGGTTCCATAAAGATGTTTTATTACAAGTTACTGGCAGATCTACTGGCGAAACTTATACAACAGAGACGTTGCATCCGTGGGACGATGCATCTGAACCATATGATAGTAAAAAATGGGATGCAACGATTGCAATCAACAGCGAAGTATTTTCTTTAGACAGTTTAAGACAAGCAAAACGTCCTATTATCGAATTTGATAGCGAGTTAGAGTTATACAGATACGGGTTAGAGGGGTTGGGAAGTGTTACGGTAGTTAGTGTTGATGAGTACAGTACAATACAAGGAGCAACAAATCCAGTAGTAGATATGCATACTCTCCAAACAGGAGATACGCTTATTTTCTTAAATGACGCCTTGCTAAATTTCAATCTATGGGATTCCGATAGTTTTGACCCAGGTTCGCATCCTTTAGGAACACAATCACCACCCGGACCTTATGCAGATATGCCAAGTGGTACATCCGGAGATTGGGATGTGACTTTAGGCACCGGGGCTGCGTCTTACGGTATAATTTACACAGCGTCAATAGACTCAGTAACTGGAGTATGTACACTAACAGCAACAACAAATGCAGTAGAGTTACAGAAGGTATTTGCTACAGATGGGTCATACTACTCCGGTAGAGAGTTTTACTGGGATGGAAATAGATGGCAATTATCACAGGTTAAAGATAAACACAACGATGAGCCGTTGTTTCAGTTGTATGATCGCGACGGTACACAATTAGATCAGTTTGTTGATACATTTTCTGGTAGTAAAGTTTTTAGTTATAAAGAGTATACCGGAACAAACGATCTTTATATTGGTAAACCTTTGCAGTATAAAGAATTTGGTCAGCAAGCAGATATAGTTTTTACTAACAACTTGGAAAGTATTGACGGCTTTGGCGGTTACGGGTATTTAAATCATTACGCATTGTCTGGTAGTGCATCTTTACCTGCTGATCGAATGTTGTCAGTGTTTTTAAACGGATGGAACGAAACAAACGAATACAGTAAACAAAAAGTAAAAGAAATGTTTGTGGCCTCTACAGACGGCGAGCAAGAATTTACGTTAAGTGTTATACCAGTTGTTGATAGCACTGGCTATTCACCAGAATTTGTTGTAACAGTTGATGGTAAATTAGCAAAGCAATCAACTCCAACACGAGCATATGATTATAATATTGTTAGTAATATTTTAACATTTTCTACTAATAAAATAATAAAAAAGAATCAGATAATTGATGTTCGGATGGTGACAGATAATATAGTTAATTTAAACGAGAAGCATTTCTATGAGATACCAGATAACTTAGAAGCCAACCCGGATAACTTAGATGTGGTAGAAATCACCCCAAGTGAATTACAAGGGCACTTTGCTTCAATTATAGAGAATCAGGTTACCTTTGCTGGTAATCAAACAGGAACAAATAATTATCGAGATACTGCACAGGACAGAAGCAAAGGTAGAAAAATATTACAGCACGAAAGTTCATTGCTTCCTTTAATGACTTTATTGTCAAAACATGATGATTTTGATATTACTTCTACAATAAGATATGCTCAGAATGAATACGAAACATTTAAAGGCAAGTTTTTACAGAGAGCACAGTTCTTTGCTACGCAAACGGATACAGCTAATATAAGTAATTTTGTTGATCTTGTGTTGGAAGACATGTACAAATATAAAAGTAGTTTGAGTGCTTTTAACGAAACAAAACCTTTTGCGTACGGTATTAATTACACAGAAGAAACGTTTTATCCAGAGTTTAATGTAACGTACCTAGATTTAAGTAATTTAATCACTGATGACGATTTAAAGTATAGAAATAAAATAGTTCATGTTTATGTTACTACATATACTGAACGTCAAAACAACGGCGCTCTTAAACTGTTGCTAAGAGATTGGCAGTATAAAATTAATAATACGTTCGATTCGTTGGGTAATGCAGTAACTAGAATCGAGTTCCAGGGTGAGTATAGTACTGTTGTAAGGAATTCCCACGTTGAAGTTAGAATTTTTGAGAATATACAAAATTCTTTTGTACCATTAACACCGGCTATGGCAGGAATGCATTCTGTATTCATGCCACAATTTGTAGTGGATGATACTTATAGTGGTGGAGACCAGAATGTATTAATAGGGCACGATGGCTCGAGAACAATTTTGTTTGGTGACGTAAGAGACGATGCATTGCTTGAGTTAGAGAAACGTATATACAATGCTATTCCAGCAACGTTTACAAGAGAATACCTTCCTGATATAAATTATTATGACCTAGCACCAGGTAAGTTTAGATTTACAGATTATGGTAGTAAACTAGGTTATTCTAGATATGAGTTTACACAGTTACTCACCCCTATTTTACAACGATGGGCAATAGAGCACGGTGTAGACTTGTATACAAATCGTGCATACGATGAGAGTTTACCATTTACTTGGAACTATAGTAAGGAGACTGACAAGGACGGTGATACCCTGCCTGGTAGTTGGCGAGGAATTTATTTACACTACTATGATACTATTCGTCCTCATACGCATCCTTGGGAAATGCTTGGATTTAGTATTAGACCCTATTGGTGGGAAAGCACATATGGAACTGATTACAGCAGTAATAATACTGCGTTATGGAATGATCTAGAAGAAGGTATTATACGTAATGGAGAAAGAGAAAATTTAACCAATAGTAGTTATAAAAACTCTCCCTTCCGACGCAAAGGACTGAGTACAGTTATACCTGTTGATCATACTGGTGCATTGTTAGATCCAGTACAAGCAGGTATTCTTACAACAGGCGTTATAGCATCAATGGATACATTTGCCGCGGCTGACGTTTTAAGAGTAGCAGGTACATATACCGGTGTAACTGGAACAACTGACGGCTTTGGTATTGTTGGTACGTTCAATATTACAGTAGATGGTTCTGGCGAAGTTACAAATGTTACAGTAGTTAGTGGTGGCTCAGGACACAGCATTAACGATACAATTACAATTGCTGATGGACACTTAGGCGCCGGCGGTGCCGCAGACTTTACAATGGATGTTGCTACTCTTACACCAGTGATTGTTAGTGGCGAGTATAGCAAACCAAATATTGTTGATCGAGGCTTAGATTGGGAAATAGGAGACTTTGGTCCGGCAGAATTTAGTTTATTAACAAATTCAGTTTGGCCGTTTATTATTAACAAACTTCTTTATCTAGCAGAACCGGTTGAGTATGTTACTAAAGGCTGGGATTCGCTTGAGGGAGAATACGCTATTGCTAACAAAGCACAATATATCTTTAAAGACACAGGTAAGCGCAAACAACTAAAAGATTTTAATTTTTATTCAGGTACTAATGTCGTTTATGGTTACCAAACTTGGATATATGCATATCTATTAAATCAAGGCAAGACGTATGCAAATGTAATTTCTAATATATTTCAAACATCTGGTGTAGCACTAGGGTACAAAGTTGGCGGTTATGTTGACAAAGATTTTACTGCTATTGCAGATAGTTATAGTACAACTCGTACAACTAACAGCATTTTTATACCAGACGAAAATAAAACAGTTATATTGTATAAAGGACAGAGCGAAGGATTAAGGAGATATAGCGGAGTTAAAGTTACTCTCACCGAAACTGGTTATTCTGTTTCTGGTTATGATCAATATAACTCGTCTTTTAGAATCATACCAAGTATTAAAGATGGCGATGCAACTATTATCGAAGTAGGCAATTTACGAGTGTCAAAGTATAATAATTCTTATAATGTAGTCGCAGAAATACCATACAATGCAGAGTTTAGCAATCAGGAAGATGTAGTTGACTTTTTGATTAGTTATCAGCGATATTTAGAATCTGTTGGGTTCGTGTTTGACGATTACGATCCTGATGTTCTCGATACTTACAATTTTGAATATGCAGCTAAGGAGTTTTTATATTGGGCACAATTGTCAACTTGGGAAATTGGAACATATATAACATTAAGCCCAGTAGCAAGAAGCATTAAACTCGATACTGAGAAACTAGGACAAATAGATAGTCTCAGCGAGATTATCAATTCAACGTATAGTGTAGTTGACAAGGACGGGTCTGCATTGTACAGTCGTGATATAACAATAGATAGACAGAACGATTATATTACTGTAAAGGCGTTAGATAGCACCAAAGGAATATTTGGATTGAAATTGAATCCTTATAGAACTGAACATGCTATTTTATTTGATAACAAGACAGATTTTAATGATTTAATTTACGATCCGTTGCTCCGTTTGAGACAAGATCGTTTAAAATTGAATCTTTCCAAGACAGTTAACTGGAACGGACATTACGAAGCACCGGGATACATTATTCAAAACGACACAATTATTCCAAACTTTGAGACAACTGCTAACGATTATCGTAGATTTTTTAATGCATATGATACACCGTTAACAAATTCGTTATTAGACAGTTCAAGGCATTTGTTTGGCTATCAGCACAGAGAATATTTAGACAACATTACCGAAGATGAGAATATTAGTTTTCAATTTTTTAAAGGAATGTTGCGACAAAAGGGTAACGTAGAAAGTATTAATAAACTACTTCGTAGCCGAACTTTGTCTAATAGTAATATGTCAATTTACGAAGAATGGGCATTTAAGATAGGCGAGTTTGGTTCTACTGCTACTAGCACACAAAACGAAATACAAATAAAAGCATCTGACGTTAGGGTGCAAAATCCGCTAATTGAGTTTACATTTGAAAACGATAATATAGATAGCTTATACGACGACTTAATACAAGTTAATTACACTAACGATCTTAGATGGATAGAAAAGCCAGAGCTTCCTAAACCGGGAGTTTGGCCAAAGTTACCAATTGGTTATAGAGACAGTAGTTGGCTTCCGACTGCCGGGTACGTGCACAATAATGATGTTGATACAAGAGCATTCGATGTTAACATCTTGGCAAGTTTAAATACATCACTAGAAGCAGACGTTGAACCAACTATTGGCAATTTGGCTCACATAGCAAAAACATATAATGATGAGTTTGCTGTATTTAAATTAGTTGAGACAGATTTAACAGTTAAAAATATTGAATTACTGGGTACAGGAAAGACGCGCGTCAGTGTTATTGGGGAAGTTGTTCCGCAAATAGTAGGAAATACTAAAGACATAACACCCAAAGTTGGTGATACTATTAGAATAACACTCGACGACATCGAATCTTATGAAATTGAGTTGTCATCGTTTGATTTTGAAGACGAATATCCAGTAATGAATGTAACAGTTACAAATGCTGGACTAGTAAAACAAAATGATAGTATTTTTATAACAACAGCCGCAAGTTACGAAGATACAGTTGAAGTAGTATTTGATCAAATACCCGAAGGCCCAGTAACTATAATTGGGCAAGTGTATAATCCAACAATAACTTTAACCGGCGAAATTCAAATTGATAATGTTACGCTGACTGTTACTGAAGGCGATACGTTATTCCATTCTGCACCATCTGCGGCATATACCGGCGGTATTATTGGTAACATTACACAAAATGTTCCAAACGTAAGTGCGTATAGTAATAACGGCTATTTACAAATTACAACAACAAATAAGTCCATTTCGATTGACTCGAGGGTGAACTTATTTGACAGTGACGTGGGTATTGTAAGCGATACATACTATAATGAACTAACATTGGACGAAATTTATAACGGATTTATTGCAGCCAAAATACCAGATTTATTCATTACAAAAGATGAAACAAGAAAAGAATTACAATTAACAGGGCAATATGCAAACAAAATACAAGTAAAGAAAGGTGTAGGCGGAGCATTTAGTGCTCTATTCTTTACAGACACATCTAATAACGAAGTATCTAAAATTGATAATCGTATTGTAACGATGGAAAATGTTTTAAAGGATATAAATGCTATAGTAGCAAATGAGGATTTTCTTGCTACAACCGATATCAACGGTAATTTAAAACTTGAGTACAACGGTTCTAAGTTGTCTGTTTCCGGCGAGGGTTTATCCACGTTGGGACTTATTGCACAAACTAGCACATTACAAGTAGACTCAGTTATTTCTCATCCTTTTTATAAAGATAGTGTTATTGTTTTGAGTAATGTTTTAACAGAAGACAAGAAAAGCACAGGTTTAGCAGGCGGATATGTTGTTGAAGAAGAAGTACTTTATATTAATAAAGAAGTTAATATTACCTCTGGCGTTGTTACTATAAAAGACTTAGATACAGATGAAATAAAAACTTTAGTAAATGTTGATAAAATACCTCTATACGATATAGTTGGCGCTGACCGTGACTATATAAAAGAGATAGAAATTGATATTCAGTTTCCTATGTTGCCAAATAGAATTTTAGTCGGCGATACCGATAACCTAAGTAGAATATCAACCGGTATTTCCGGCGAAGTACAAACAGTTTTATTCGGCAAAATAGGACCGTATACAGGATTAGTAGGAAACAATGGCAATGTTGTTGTTTCAACCCAAGGTGGTTCAACATTTACCACCGGAAAATTTATTGTGTCTATGACAGTAGAAAAGCGTGGAGTATTTGTAATTGATGAATTCTTCAACGGCGAAGGTAATAATACTTCATCTAACAAGATAAAACTGTGGCACCCTAGACGATTTAAAACAAAAGAAGATGCATTCAGCGACACTAAAACTAATAAAAGTTTTTATTCGTTGCAAGATTTAGTATGGGTTGACAATGAGCCAAATGGTTGGTTAGTAAGTAAGTTAATTGATACAAACACACATTATGGTTTATCTGGTGTTAGTTTAGCACAAGGCGGTAGAGGTTATACACCTGCTGATATTGGTAAACATTTTACGTTTGAAACGCTAATTGAAGGAACAAAAGTTCAGCCGGTTTGTAAAATTGATGATATATTATATGGCGTTGGTAGTATTACTGTTACGGCAGGCGGGTTAGGATATACAAGTCCTCCGGCGGTGGCTTTTTCTGGAGGAGACGAGCAAGAACCAGCATTTGCTAGAGCATATTTAGATTCGGTACTTTCTAGTATTACTATTACTGACCCTGGCGCTGGCTATCAGTACTTACCGGGTGTTGAGTTATACGAATCTCCACTATACGAAGGAAAAATATGGTACGTAGAGCACAACTTAAATCAGAAGTACGTTAATTTAGAGTTATTTGATGATAATCATATAGCAGTTGGTCCAGAGTACGTTTCGCCAGTAATTACATATGTTGATGAAAATAATTTAACAGTTGACTGGAATGGCGTAATAACTAGAGGTTATATTGATGTTATTAGATCCGAATACGTAAGCCCGTTAAATGCATCGTCTCGTTTCTGGTCAATAGCTCATAATTTAGGACAGCAGTTAGTTAATGTTGATATTATATATGATAACGACATAGGAGCAGCCGGACATTTTGATCATCCTCTAATTGAGTATTCGGATACAAATACTCTTACAGTAGTTTTCCCAAAAGGCACAGAAAAGTCAGGGTATGTTGCTGTAACTTATAGTGATAATTATGCACCAGGGGCTGCATCTGGACCAGGCTACACGCACGATCAAAGTTCTGCTTCGCAGACGTGGTCTGTAACACACAATTTAGGTAAGAGACACGTTAATGTGGATGTGGCTCTTCCTGGAAGTAGTGTAGATTTAACCGACTTAGGTAACTGGGCAACAGTATCACATAACTTAAATTCACAATATGTTAATATAGCATTAGTTGATGCTGATGACAATGCAGTTGGCACTATATACGATCAGGTTGTTGTTACGTATTTTAGCACCACTGCATTCAGGTTAGAACGAGGGTCTACTGTTATTGATAAAGCAGTTGTTGTTAAACCTCGATTTGTTAGTACTGTACAGCCAACAGCAAATACATGGACAATTACGCATGGTTTAAATGAAGATATTGTTAACGTTGAAATCATCTACACAGATAATACATCCGCTATTGGAAAATATGACTATCCGTTGATCGAATATACAGACGCAAATACTATTAAAGTTTTATTTCCGCCTGGTGTTGCTAGAGCCGGCTATGTTGCAGTAGCGCACAACGACGATAATAATATTTCATCAGGATCCGGGTACGAACACACACAAAGTTCTGCTTCGTCAACATGGACTATTAATCATAATTTAGGACAAAAATATGTTGTTGTTGATGTAGCAATGTTAGGTAGTGACATCGATTGGACCGGCTACAGTACACAATTTGTTATATTGCATAGTCTGGCGCAAAAATATATTAATGTTGAATTTGTTGGCAGCAATGATAATGTTATACATAACACATATAATGAGGCAATTCTTTCACACACTGATAGCAATAACATAACACTTACATATAATAATTCGGCTGACGTAAATAAAATTGTAGCAGTACCATCAAACTATACAAGTGCGTTGCAAGGAACTGCAAATATTTGGACAATTACCCACGGCCTGGGAGTAGATTTTGCAAATGTGGACGTTATTTACAGCGACGATACATCTGCAAAATCTTTATTAGATCAGCCATTGATTGAATATACAGATTCAAACAATATTAGAGTAATATTCCCAACTGGTGTAACAAAATCAGGGTATGTAGCAATTAATAGTGCTGGCGCGTATCAGCATACACAAGCATCTGCAACAACCACATGGACGGTTACACACAATCTAGGTAGTCAGTATGTAAATGTTGATATTGCAGTATTAGGCGCTAGTATACAAGACAGCGATGTTAGCGCATCAATTAATGACGCTTTGTATTATAATATTAGCGGGATGTATGATTACCCAGAGATTATTTTTGTTGATGCAAACACATTAACTGTTACTTTTGCTACAGCAATTGCAGGTAAAGCAGTTATTTCTACTGGTACAGTAATTAGTGGTGCTAGTGGACTGTATTATAATACTAGAGGATTATACGATAATCCTGAAATAAAGTATATTGATAACAATAACTTAACTCTTACTTTTCCTGGATCTATAGCAGGTAAAGCAGTTGTTTCTGCTGGCGCTGTGTTTAATACTGATGTAGGAAGTAGATATTATAATATTAAAGGAAACTATGATTTCCCAACAATTACACATACATCAAGTGATACGTTGTCTGCTAAGTTTACAATACCACAAGAAGGCAAGTTAATGGTTTCTGCTGGTAAAGGTATATTAGACGATGATGCTATAGTAACAGCACATATGGAAGTTGGCGACGATGGCGGTTGTCTAGGTATGACAATTAATACAGCTGGTACCGGTTATCAGATTGGAGATACTATTATAGTAACTGGTGGTGTTGGAACACCTGCAACGGGAACTATTACTTCGGCAACAATAGGCGAAGTTGATACTATAACTATAAGTGACCCCGGCTCGGGATACTTGACTGCGCCTAACGTTACAATTGACCCACCAACAAGCGGCACAACAGCAACCGCTACAGTAACAATTGACGGTGCAGCTGGAGAAATTATTACAGTTGATACTTTTAGTGCCGCAGATCCGTTACGGGCAACAGGCACATACCCTGGCGTAACAGGTACAACATCGGGCTCGGGCACACTAGGTACGTTTGATATTACAGTTGACGGTACTGGTGCAATTACAAGTGTTACTGTAGTAGATGGCGGTAATAGCAATGCAGTAAATGACACAATTACAATTGCTGATGCAGATTTAGGCGCCGGGGGCGGCGCAGACTTTACAATGGATGTTGCTACAGTTTATGCTGGTTCTCTGGCTACCATTACACTTACAGATGGCGGCGATGGTTATACAGCTGCACCAACAGTTACTATAGATTCTCCGCCAGCTGGGGTTACTGCATTAGCAACAACTACAGTAACTTCAATTGGTATACCTACTGCAATATCTATATTAAACGGGGGCGATTATACAGAATTACCTAACCATACAAATGTAGCAACAACAGCATCGCCTTCTGGAGGGAGATCCGGATTGACATTAGACTTACTGTTTAAAGTTAAGTCTATATCTGTTGAAACAACAGAGTCATTCCAATCACCGCCTGATATAAAAATTGCCGCCCCAATAAACCCAGGCGGCGGAGGATGTACACCTAGACAAGCCACTGCGGTTGCGGCAATATCAGGAAAAGTAGATAGGGTGGAAGTATTAAATAATGGCCATTATTTGTCAGCACCAGTTATTAGTTTTGTTGGCGGCGGCGGAGCCGGCGCAGCCGCTACTGCTAATTTAGCAGGTCCGGTGTTAACTATTTCGGTAGTTAAGCCCGGGGACATAACTCTATTGCCCAACCCTGCTACTAATTTACCAACAATAGAAATTGATGAAATTGTCGGAACGGGCATGAAAGTAAATGCTACTTTTGAGGATATTACAAGTTTTGACACATGGTACGAAACACTTAGAAGAGAAGAAGAACGAGTAAATACAAAACTTTTTGATGTTGCTTCTCTTTATGATATTGCGGAAGATATAGTCGATACTAAACCGTTATTATTAGATTTTACAAAAGGACTTATTCCTGGATTGGCAAGTACTGAAATTTCTTATAGAGTTAATAATGATCCTGCTAGATACAATGTGTCTAGCAACGAAAATGCGCTAGTAAACGAAGATTTACTATGGGGCAGTAAGCAAGAGGGCGCGTTATGGTGGGATACATCAACTGTTAAGTTTTATGATGCCGAACAAGGTGATAATAGATATCGTAGACGTTATTGGAATAAAATGTTCCCAGGATCGAGCATAGATATTTACGAATGGGTTAAAAGTTCAGTAGCACCGTTAAGTTATAAAGGAAATGGGATTGTAAGAAGCACAACTGAATATTGTCAAGTAGAAGAATGGGATTCATCAACTAACAAATTTGTAACATCATATTACTTTTGGGTAAAAGATAAATCTACTGTACCTGCTATTAGTAGTCGTTCTCGAAGTGCCACTACTGTTGCGTCGTATCTTTCCGATACATCCTTGTCAGAATGGTATGCTCCAGTCAGCAATCAGTATGAAATAGCTGTACCAATAGTTATTACAAGTTCGTCAACTACGCAAGAAATATCCACAGAAGGTGTAAACCCGTTAACTATATCTAAAGTTTTAATTAATGGTAACACACAAGCATACGAGAATGGTATTGTTGATAGTACTGGGTTGATTAAAACAATTATATTATCTACTGCACCTAACGTAAATGATTTTATGGAAGTATTCTATAAGAAACCCGGCGGTGCAATAATTATTAACGGCATTGATAGATTTATTACCCCAGAAAGTTCGCATTTACAACTAAAATACAAAATTAAAGAAACAGAAGGTAACGTACATAAACAATGGGTATTATTAAGAAAAAGTGATTCGCGTAGCGTAATTCCGGATTATTTTATCAATAAGATGATTGATAGTTTAGTTGGATATGACAAGACAGGATTAGCAGTTCCTGATACTGAAATGTTGCATCCAACACGACGATACGGTACATTATATCGACCAAGACAAACATGGTTTAAGGATGTGAATCTTGCAAGAAAGAATTTTGTTTATTTAATGAATAAAACGTTGATCGAGCTGCCAATTAACGACGATAAAACAGGGTGGGATGCAAATGTTTATAACAATGAGTTTATAACTTATATTGACTGGTGGGCAACTGGTTATTCGGCTAGCACCGCAGTTAATCATACTGTTAATACAACATTAGAAAGAGATCGGTTAACTAACCTAGCAAACGGCGATGTTGTAAAAGTATTAAACGATGGTGCAAACAGATGGCGTGTTTTTGAGTATAATAATACTACAAATAAATTCTTAAAAATAGGTGCAGAAAAGCAGACAGTAAACTTTACTACAGCAACATATACTGATACTCTTACCGTTGATCAAAGCAATAGTTTGCGTAATATTATTGAGGCTATTTTTAATAATGTATTTACAACCACGTGGCATGTGAAGTTAAATGAAATATTCTTTGGCATGTCGGCTTATGTTCTTGCTGAGCAGCCTGATGTGAATTGGATATTTAAGAGTTCGTATTTAAATGTATCGTCAGAAGAAGAAGATCTAGGACAAAGGTTACAATATAAAGTTGACTTATTGCCGCATTTGCAAGAGTACATAAGTGAAGTTAAGCCTTATACTACAAAAGTTAGAGAATATAGGGGCGTTAAAAGTTTATCTTTGGATATTGCACAATCTCATATAACTGACTTTGATAACCCGCCGTATTATAATCCAGAGACCGGCGCGGTAGTTCCTTTACAGGCAGGAGTTAATCCTGCGTATGATTTAATTCTACAAACAGGAATTTATAAAGATTATTTAGAAAATTATACCGATAACAATCTAGTTAGAGCATTAACTGTTACTGTATTATTTGACAGAGTAGATAGAAATATTTTACCAGCAAAGACATATATAACCGCTGGTAATGCAGGCGTAGATTCAAGATCGGTGTATTATAAGACCGAGTACACTGATGCAGAGAGACTGCGTAGTGCGATACGAGATTTAGCAACAAGGGACTCTGTAGGAGACTTAACAACAGGAAGTATATGGGATCATGCTTCACAGCGTATAGCAAAATACTCTAGTAATATTGGCTATAATTTAGAAGCATTAGCAAATATGTCATTGATTTCTAATCAAAATATAATGGATCATCCTGTTATTGTTAGTAATTCGTTAGACGCATTAGAGACTATTACATATGATCAGTTAGTAGGTAATGATACTTATTACACTATCACCGGTGGTTACCATAGAGATTTATCATTGAAAGTATTTGAGGCGGTTCTCTATTATGACTTTGTTAGAAGTGGCATTGACTTAACCGGCCAAAGTTCTGCATTTGATAATTTAGTTGACGGCGTAAACTTAGATATTCCAGGAATATCTGTTGCTGGACTTGATATACTTACTTTTATAAGACAATACAGTAGTATACAAGCCATGTTTATCAGCGGGTTACAAAATGCTTTTTATGATCCCCGTAAAGTTCAAATTGAGGACGGCAATCGTTTTGATATCACAACATTTGAAAATGACGACCCATTGCCAAAAGAATGGGGCTGGGATAGTCAACCGTGGGATTATACAGTTGTAGAAAACAACGAAAACTTTAGATTAATTAAATGGGACCACGGAGAGGAATTACCAGCATTTTACGCAGAATTTCCAAATACATCATTAGTTGGCAATGCGTTCGAAGATTTTAGTGGTAAGTTTGCAGATAGAGTAGGCTGGCACATATTTAATAGAGAAACAAAGTCAGGCGTTGAGTTTGTAGATTATAGACGAGATTTAATTTATATTACAGCAAGTGGTATTCCTGATCATCCAACAAATTGGAATGATCCGTTGCGTCCGGATTTAAGAACATCATCTCCGCGTATAACACATCAAAACATGTCTTGGAACATTCCAAATACTGTTGTTGTGCCAATTGCAACAGAAAAAGAAAGTGTCCCACATGGACCTGTTGGTGTATTTAGAAATGGCGTAGCATTATACAGTAGTAAAGCAATTTCTAGTTACTCTGATCAAGATGTTTGGCATTATAATACTATGCATATTGATTCTGCCCGAACTGATACAGGATACGGACCAAGTGGTACTTCTGCTACATTAAATAGATTCTTCTGGTCCTTTAGAGACGAACACGGTGCTGGTGTTAGCCCATCGGGACAATATCATTATTATACTAATCCTACGTCAATTTATAATGATAACTTACAGCAACATAGTCCGTTGTTAGGTTATGCATTTGATGGAGTGCCAATTTATGGACCTCGGGTATATGCAAGTAAGCATTATGTAGGTGACGGAACAACAACGGCATTTGCCGGACCAGTAGAACCTGATTATAGTTTAATTGACGACTCCTTTATAAAAGTTACAATAGATGGCGTTGTACAGGAAGAAACAACTAACTTTACATTTACAGGCGCTACAGACGCAAAATCAGAAATAACATTTGTGTCAGCACCTGCCGCAGACAGCGAAATTCTGTTTACAGTTACAATTACTGTTCATAGAGTTCAATCAAGTTATAGATTAAAGACTGGAACTAGAACTGCTATAGGCAGCGAAACAAACCCAGGAGGCACATACGATGGCACATTCTACGAAGACTACGAATACGTTGCAGGTCTTGGTCATCTAGACGAGTTCAACGGTCGTTTTGCACATACGCCAGAGTATCCTAAAGGTGTGTATGCATACTATGTTACAGTTGATGATGTAAATAATCCTGTTTTCCCTTATGTATTAGGAACAAAATACTATGGAAAACCAGAAACAGCAAACTACATCTTTACCCCTGATCCTGTAGCGTTAAACTTTAGGACTTATACAAAAGGGTATCCTAATATATCAACTGATAGACAAGAAAGAGACAGTAAAGGATTTGTTCGCCCAACATATGAACAATGGCCCGAGGAGTTAATTCCGATTAGTCCTAAGGAAGGATTACAAATTACAGTACAAACTAATGATAGTGATGACTTGTTAACAGTAACAGATTCGATTAGTTTTAGAGTATATTATGATGCAGATGGCGAAACAAAATATTATGCATTACCAAACGCTACAAAAACAACAGTTTCTACTGCAATTGGTAAAGATGATATTGAAATAACTGTTGCTGATGTAACAGTATTGCCTGAACCATATATGAATTCATTAGGCACTGGTTACACAACACCTGGTGTTGTGTTTATCGGAAACGAGCGTGTTGAATATTTCGACATTGATAGAACAAATAATAAGTTATTACATTGCCGTAGAGGAACCGGCACTACAAGTGCACAATCGCATGCAATAAGCACCTCTGTGTTTAGTGCTGATGTAAATAATATTTTAACATATGAGACAGAAACTACCTGGAACCCAGATAGCATCAACGGGTTATACGCCTCTACGAGTGAGCAAGCAATATTCTTTAAAGATAGACCAGGAAATGCATTAGCATAATATACCAATATAATAAGAATAGATAAATAAGTAATAATGAGTTTTTATAATGGAAAATAAAAATACACAAGACGAATTAAAAACTGAAAAACCGGATGAAACCGGCGGTGTTAGAATGGAAGGACATATTCTAATTCGTGATATTACGGATGAAGAAAAACCAGTTGAATTAGTTAATAAAAGAAACGCAATTCATTACGGTAATATGGCTAAACATCTTGCACAATCATTAGCAGGTAAGCCTAACTATGATATTCATTACATGGCTTTTGGTAATGGCGGTTCTAATGTTAATACATTGGGAAAAATTACTTATAAAACTGCTAATGTTAGCGAAGCACCAGATGATTCATCCCCAACTTCTAATTTATATTCGATAAAATATTTTAAAGTTGTCGACGACTTGGCTGCATCAAACGCGGCACCTTCAAAAAACAAACTAGAAGTGCTTTCAAGTTCAACAAGTTACACAGACATTAAAGTAACTTGTACATTAGAATTTGGAGAGCCGTCAGGTGCACAGCAAAATTTTGATAATAGTACAGATTTTACAGATGATTTTGTGTTTGACGAACTAGGACTTTTTAGTCTGGATGTTGCAACAGGTAACGAGATTACAGGAACGGCAACAGATGCCGCAACATTACTTGACTTTAACTCAAAATGTTATATGCTAACACACGTTATTTTCCATCCTATACAGAAATCATTAAATAGAATTATCGAGGTTGTGTATACAATCCGAATACAAATGCAATAATAAAGAGAGAGAAATATGACATATACAATTAATACATTCGACGGTAATTTTTTAACGAATGTAGCTCCAGGTACAGTGGATACAAATACTTCTCTATCATTACTAGGCAAGAACTATAGTGGATACGGTCAGATTATTGCAAGTAATTTTGTTTACTTGCTTGAGAATTTTGCAAAAACATCTCCGCCGTCAAGTCCACTAAAAGGCCAGTTATGGTACGATAAGAGCGAAGATGTACTTAAAGTTTGTTCTATAACTGGTGATACAAATTCATTTGAAAGATTACAAGTTTACGTTGGTACAACCGAACCGGCAACTGCCCGCGACGGTGACTTGTTTTATGATACTGACGATTTACAATTAAAAATTCGTTCCTCAGCATCTTGGAAAAACGCAAGCATCCCAGGTGCAAATGGAACAGAGTTAGGATTTGTTAAAGTAACATCAACTACTGATATTAACAGTACAAACAATGCAGGTGAGAAAACAGTTGCAGTAATGTTTATACGTGATCCTGCAACCCCAACATCTGCTCTTACAGCAGATAACATTGTTGCTGTTTTTGCCCAAGAAACATTTTGGTTTTTGGCAACCGAACCAACAGGGCAAGGACAACAAACACTAGTTACAGCAGTATTTGGTGCTATGGATACCGATGCTAATCTTACTAATAACAGTAAAGTTACACGCGGTATGAATATTAATACTGCATATACAGATGCTACAGTTAATAACGCCTCTGATTCTAATAAACTTGGCGGGCAACTACCAGCGTATTATTTAGATTATGCAAACTTTACAAACAGCTCTTCTGCGCCATTTGTTGCGTTAAATGCGGATACTGTACCATCCGCAGATAATTCTTTTGTTGTAGGTTCTGGTGTTGCAAGATTTGCTAATATTTTTAGTACAACATTTACTGGGGATTTAGCAGGTAACGCTACTACGGCAACAAGCACATCACAACTTAATGGCCAAGCAGCTTCTTATTATACTAATGCAAGTAATTTATCAACTGGAACTGTACCTTCTGGAAGATTAACCGGCTCGTATACAATTAATATCAATGGTAACGCTGATACTGCTACAACTGCTTCTCAAATAGGCGGTGTTTCGTTATCGGGTATTGTATTAACTACAGGAAACCAGAATATTGCTGGCATTAAGACATTTGACAACGACGTAGTTATTTCGGGCAACTTGACTATTAACGGTACAACAACAACTGTTAATACAACAAATTTAACAGTTGAAGATGCAATAGTACAGCTAGCACAAAATAATACAACTGCCGCAGTACCTTACATTGGTTTGCAAGCAGAACGCGGCGCAACCGATGCGTATCTAGTATGGGATGAGGCATCCGATCGATGGAGATCTACAACATCCGCCGACGGCACTACACACTCAGATGCAGACATGCAATGTGCAGTATTGCACGGCCAAGCAACTTCAGCACAATACGCTGACTTGGCAGAAAGATATCATGCAGACGAAACATTAAGTCCCGGTACAGTTGTTCAATTGGGCGGTACTAATGAAATAACAAAAGCAGTTGGCTATTGCTCAACAGAAGTATTTGGCGTTATTTCAACTGAACCTGCTTATAGAATGAATGCCGATGCTGGTACATCAAACACACACCCTTATGTTACATTAACTGGTCGCGCACCTGTAACAGTAGTTGGTAAAGTTAAGAAGGGAGATCGCTTAATTAGTAGTGAAATTTCTGGTGTTGCACAAGCACTACCTCGAGACTTTATTAAGTATTGCACAGAGAAAGGTGATCAACTAACTCTTCTTTGGGGCGTTATTGGACGCGCTTTAGAAGATAAAGACACTGACGAAATTGGTTCTGTTGAGGCATTTATACAAGTTAACTCATAATAGAACATATAACGTCAATAATCAAAGCCAACACTCCGGTGTTGGCTTTTTTTTGATAAATATATAAAGTGACATTATATTGTTATTTGTACCTAGTGTGGAGCCTCAGACACTATAATAAACGTGGGTAATCGTGCCAGTCACAGGCGCGTAATCGAGTGACGGTTATCCCCACGTTAGAATGGGGGTAGACTTAGGAGAAAAATATGACGTACTCTGCCGGTAATACGATTCTAGCTAGTGATCTCAACGCATTTATTGCAGATGTTGAGGATATTTTTGGAGATAACAACTCTGGAAGCACAGCCGCAGGATCGTTAATTTTTGGTTACGGCGAGACTATGCTTCAAGCAGATGTCTCCGCAGGTAACACAATTACAGCTGCACAATGGAATAATCTTTATATGATGATTCACAGATGTGCAGGACACCAAGGTTCTACTGTTAACATTTCAGGAAGTGCATCCGCAGGTCCTTTCAGTGCAGGTGGAACAATTTCAATTGATTCAAATCTAGCAACTGATATTGCTACAATTCGTACTAACAAATTAGTATTCTCACCTGGTAACATGACAACAGGCACAGCCAACTCAAAATCAGGTACAGCTTCGTGGTCATCATCTACACAGCACAGTTTTACACAAACATTTGCTAGTTACGATGCCGCTAGATATTTCTTTAATCAAGGCGGTGGTATGCTCTTTACTGCTTCACTTTCGGGCGGTTCGGGCACACAAACAACTAACTGGGCAACACTTTTAAGTACTATGGGTACTATTACTGTTGGCGTTAACACAACAACACAAAGTGGCTCAGGTGGTACAACAGGCGATAGTTTTGATGACATTGTTGGTAATGCTACAACCACTCGCACAATCTTTACACAAGCAAGCTCTGGTGCGTATGCAAGTAACAACTACAAGATTCAATGTTCTTGTGATGTAAGTAAGACAGTATTTACGTGGACTGTTACATTAACAGACGGCCACACAAATGCTTTCTATGATACTGTAAACGGTACACTAACAAGTACTGCACAAGAAAGACGTGCAACTGGCACATATGTCAATAGCGCGGCACCTTCTTATAGTGCAGGAACATTTACTCAATCGTAATAGCTAGTAAATTTTAAAATTTACCTTTTGACCCTCTGTATAAGTAATTGTACAGAGGGTTTTTATATGTCTGATATAGAAAAAGCATACGAGTTTATTAATTTTAGAACAACAATAGTTAATCAGAAGCACTTGCTTTTAGCGCAAGTTGAAGAAAGGCTAACATGTTATTTGAACGGAGGAGTTTTCCGCGCCGAACCGGGATTTATTGCGTTTATAGGTGATATAATTAACTCTGGATATGAGTCCGCACCCATACTAGATGTTAATAATAATCCAATATTAATCAAAGACTTAGCAGAATTTAAGAATACATTGCTATCTTCTTACATGGAAGTGGTGTATGATTACTGGAAAGATTGGGAAGATATTAGGGTTGAACGAGATTTAAAGAAAATAGCAGATGTCTAAGGGTATAGTAATATTTGCTTTTAACAACGAGCAAATAGATTATGAAAAAATTGCTCGGCTCAACGCAGCCATGATAGAGTATAACATGAATGTTCCTGTACATATTATTACAGATATAGGAGCAGTAGCACCGGGTAAACGGCACTATAAAGATTACAATCAAATTTTATCTTTTAATAATAGTTTACGATGGAATGCGTTTGAGTTGTCACCGTTTGACGAAACATTAGTATTAGATGCTGATTACTTAATAATGAATGATCGGTTTAACGCAGTGTGGGGAAGCAAAAACGAACTAATGCTCAACACGGATATTGTGCCATTGTTTAAAGATGAGTTTATTGAAGAGAAAAGGCTTAACGACTTTGGCATTACAATGGCGTGGGCTACAGCGATATATTTTAAGAAAACAACGTTAGTAGAACATTTTTTTAATATTATGAAACATGTTCACAGTAACTACGGGTATTATAGGCAAGTGTACGAATTTCATGGCGACTTATATCGCAACGACTTTGCGGCAAGTATAGCAAGGCATATGTTAAACAGCTTCACAGAACACACAATGACAAGCATCCCGTTTTTGCCAGTTAGCAAAATGGTGGTTGCCAAGCCTGAGGATGAGATTGTAGACTTTAAAGATGTAAATCATGTAAAAGTTAAAATAACTTTACCAAATAAACCCAATGAATGTATAGTCAATTCTATAAAGCATACTAATGTACATTTCTTAAACAAGAAAACAATTTTAGACAACAGCGATCGTATAGAGGAGTTGTATAAGTGAACGAACGAGGGTATCTTATTATAGCCCAGAATAATCAAACGCACGATTATACACGCATGGCTTATGCTCTTGCGTTAAGCATAAAGAACACACAATCAAAAGTCAAAGGCGTAAGCATAGCGTTGCCAGGATCAGAATCGCATTTGTTATCGGAAAAGCAAAGTTGGATATTTGACAATGTGATAGAGTTTCCGTGGGGAGATGCTGCCGCATTAGCAGATTGGAAGATTAACAATAAATGGAAGTATGTTCACTTTACACCGTATAAAGAAACTGTTATACTTGATGCTGATATGTTGTTTTTAAGTGACTACAGTCACTGGTGGGATACAATGTCTAAACAAGACATTATGGCTACAACAAGTGTATTAACTTATCGTAACGAGGTCGCTAAAAATACATATTATAGAAGAACATTTGTTAGTAATCAGTTGCCAAACATTTATACAGCGTTCATGTATTTTAGAAAAAATAGTAAGATTATTTGGGAAGTGGCTAAGTTAACACAAATAATTATGGAAAATTGGGAAGACTTTTATTTAAAATATTTAGATGCTACTCGTCCTACTTGGCTAAGTGCCGATGTTGCGTATGCATTGGCAATAAAATTATTAGGAGTAGAGGATGAGTGTACAAGTAAAATTTTAACACCAACCTTTGTACATATGAAAACTCGCATGCAAGATACAGGAAATTTAGCTGACGAAGATTGGACAAAATACATACCAACTTATTTTACTAACGATTGTAAGTTAAAAATTGGCAATTATCAACAGTATTATCCGTTTCATTATCATGTGAAAGAATGGCTTACAGATGATATAATTAAAAAATTAGAGGATGCGTCCGATGGGTGATCTATACGTTTATTTTAATGATAGCAACCAAATAGTTTCTGTATCTGGAAATAAAGATGTTACCTCGCCTAATCGTTATGCCGCATTTCCTGAAGATGAAGTTGCTGGCTTTATTTTAGGTACAATGAATATGATGGAATATGTTGTACGAGAAAATCGGCAAACGGGTAAAGTAGTAATCGAAAAGAAAATAACACAAGAAATATCAGTACGCACAGTTGATAACACGTTATATGAAATACCAAAAAGCAATAACCAGTTTCAAATTAAAGTATTAAATAGTTTAAGCAATAATACTTTAACTTTTATTTTAGACAGTGGATTAAGAAATAGTTTAACACAAGCAGGAGACAATATAACTATTAACGGTGTTAATACTTTACATTTCTTTTTCACTAAACTTAATGATCCGCATTTTTTAAAGAAGCATGTTAGTTTTAGTGTTGAAGAATTTCTTAGCAAAGATATTGAAGTAGTATATACAGAAAATTTAACAAACGCAAGTGTATACACAAGAAGAATTTATGATGATTATATATATGAGGAAGTATAAATGGCAAAACATAGTTTAAATGAGTTTGATGTTTTTTATATTAGTTTTGATGAACCAAACTGCGAAAAGAACTACGCAGATTTAGTTAATAAAATACCATGGGCACAACGCATACACGGTGTTAAAGGATTTGATAGCGCCCATAAAGCAGCCGCCGAAGCAAGTCAAACAGATAGGTTTATTACAGTAGATGGTGATAACATTGTTGACGAGAGTTTTTGGAACGGCGAATTGGAAATAGATCCAGAGAGACATGAAAAATCAATTTGGAGTTGGAGTAGCAAAAATATTATTAATGGATTAGTATACGGTAACGGTGGCATTAAACTATGGCCAAAAGAACCTACGCTTGTTATGAAAACACACGAGCATGCCGAAAACGAATCTGCCGCAATTGACTTTTGCTGGGACTTAGACTATCAGCAGATGAACGACATTTATTGTATGAATCATCCTAACGGTAGTCCTTATCAAGCGTTCCGTGCAGGTTTTCGCGAAGGTGTTAAAATGTCGTTAGCAGACGGCAAAAAAGTAAACCCAGCGCCGGGAGAATTTGAAAAAGCAATATGGCATAAAAATTATACAAGACTTCTCATATGGGCAACAATAGGAGCAGATGTTGAAAATGGCAAGTGGGCAATATACGGAACCCGTCTTGGATGCGAGTTATGTAACTTAGACCCGGAGTTTAACCATCATAATGTAAGAGATTATGAATGGTTTAGAGAGTTTTATGATAGCCGCGTAGCACCGGTTGTTAATGATGATAATATAGATAGACACATCGTCAATGTTGGCGACACTTTACGTACTCGTTTGGGTATGCAGTTGGGCGAAGTGGATGCAAATGCAAGCAAGTTTTTTAAACGAGTATATGTAAATCCTCCGCGTGTTGGCGTTAATGTTACAGAAAAATGGATGGAAAAAAATAATTTAGCATGACAGATTTTTTTCTCGAAGATGTAAAAAATATTAAGAAAAAACTGGACTCTGTTAGCAGTAGTTTCTGCTTGGCTAAATGGTATCAAGTAACAATACATTTACAAAATGGGCATACACATAGTTGCCATCACCCCGGAACACACAAAGTTCCTGTTGATGAATTAACTAACAATCCAACCGCGTTGCATAATACGCAGTATAAGAAAGAACGCAGGAAAGAAATGCTCGAAGGTAAAAGGCCGGCAGAGTGTCAATATTGTTGGAATGTTGAAGATAGTCCTGGCAAAAATTATAGCGATAGACATATTAAAAGTGCCGCTATGTGGTCAGCACCGTGGTTTAACGATGCAGTAAAAAATCCGTGGGACGATAACCCAAATCCTCGTTATTTGGAAGTTAGTTTTGGCAATGTTTGTAATTTTAAATGTATGTATTGCTACCCCAATATTAGTAGCCAATGGTATGAAGAAGCAAAGCAGTATGGACCGTATCCTACAAGCCAGAACTTTGGAAGTTTACAACATTTGGAATACAAAGACACAACACCAATCCTCGAACGAGAATATAATCCATATGTAGAAGCATTTTGGAAATGGTGGCCGGACTTATATACATCCTTACATACATTTAGAATTACCGGTGGTGAGCCGTTGTTAAACAAGAACACCTTTAGGGTGCTCGAAGAAATTAATAAAAACCCCAGGCACGAATTAGAGTTAGCAATAAACACAAATATGTGTGTGCCTGATAAAAACTTTGATGAATTTATTTCTTTAATAAAACCAGTAACAGAAAAACTTAACAATGTAAGTGTTTTTACAAGTGTAGAAGCAACACATAACAAAGCAGAATGGATAAGATATGGATTAGATTATAATAAGTTCTGGCAAAATATTTCTAAACTTCGTGCAGAAGTCCCAAAGTTACATATTGATTTTATGTGCACCTACAATGCGTTAAGTGTTACTAGTTTCACTGATCTCTTAAAAAAAGTATATGAAGTACGTTGTAGTTCTCCGCACACCGATCCATGGCATCCGCCGCTGATGGTGAGCGTACCGTACTTGCGTAATCCTCCGTTTTTAACAGTTAAAATTTTAGACAGTAGTTTTGAGGGATATATTATTGAAAGTATTGAGTTTATGGAGTCTCATCGCGGCGACGATAATACGCCAGGATTTATAAGCCATGAGATAGAAATGATGAAGAGAATTTTAAGTTGGTTTAGAACATCAATTGATGTTGCACAATTAAATGTAAATCGTGCAGATTTTGTTAAGTACGCAGACGAATACGACAAAAGACGAGGAACTAACTTTTTAAAAACATTCCCAGAATACACAGATTTTTACAACATGAGTAAAACATTATGCTAGAAGTTTTTCATTTAAGTTATTACGAACCGTTTGCTGACGAGACGTACGAAAAGTTAAAACAGCGTGTGCCGTGGGCAAAGAGAGTGCAAAACATTAAAGGTATATTCCATGGGCACAAAGAGTGTGCAAGGCAATCTCTTACTACAATG
>Ga0129342_1000166_pt1 | contig 25305 bp, 7 predicted proteins | sample CPBDNA_5_FD_94426 | JGI IMG/M metagenome (GOLD analysis project Ga0129342, IMG submission 94426) | Freshwater to marine salinity gradient microbial communities from Chesapeake Bay, USA - CPBay_Sum_15_0.2_DNA | ecosystem: Environmental > Aquatic > Marine > Coastal | place: USA: Chesapeake Bay...
AAGTTTTACACCTTGGAACTTGATTAGATTTTGTCCCCACTGCTTCTTCATCAATGCAGTTAGATACTTCTTCAGGAATGGATCATTCCAAACTCTGTTGAAACTATTACCATCCATCTGTCTAAAACAATCAATGATGATAAATTCACCTACTCTCAAGTTAGCCCAATCAACATCAAGATACATTCTGTCTTGTCTTTGATTGAATCTGATTTGTTTATGAGTGTTCAAAAGGAAATCTGTTGTTTCCAGATAGCTCATTGCCATTGAGTAACTGAGCAAATCAGTTTGTCCCCAGTAGTAAATATCATTCAAAAAGAGTTGATATTTGAAACTGAACATATTAGACACACTTACTGATTGTGCGTCATCATACTTGAAAACTTTTGTTACACCAATAATATCTGGTGGAACTTGCAAATAGTTACTATTCTCATAGTAAGTGAAAGTTACATCAGAACCCCCAATAGAAGAAGTTGCAGATGTTGAAGCAATTCCAGCGTTGGTTCCACCACTAACCACGTTTGGACGTGCTTTTCCTCTATCTATATCTTCTTGAGTAATTTGATATTTTAAGTAAACCTGAGAAACACCATCAAAGTGTCTTTGCTGAAAATATTGAACAGCATCATCAACCAAATCACTAATCTGTTCATCAGCAACATTGATTTCTAAGACAGGAGCACCCAATTGACGCTTACAGTAGTCAATCAGTTCCTGTCTGGTTGAAGGCTGTGCCATTTATATAACAATATTTTTTTCTATTTATGTTTAGCGCTGAATAACCATTCTAAGGAGTGACTTGATTTCATCCAAATCACTCTTTATGTCATTCATTTCAGATTCTAAATTTACAATCCTCTCTTTATCAGAAAGAAGTTTCTCTCTATTGCTAACATAGGATTGATACTCAAGACGGTTTTTATTGATGATGGCATTTGTTTTGCTATCTCTAAAAAAACCGTCTTTTCCTTCAACTGGTATTAATGACATATCAAGCAAAAGCAATGGCTCTTAGATTTCTGAACTGTGGTACAATTGCAGAGTTTACGGAGGTTCCAATGATCTTAATGCGGAATGATGTAAATGGTGCCAATCTATCAGCAGTGAACTTGTACTCTCTGAACAGATTCAATGATGGATTGCCCTGATAATTATCAGATTTGGGTGTAAATTCATCAGGTGTTCCATCATTATTAGCAGTATTAATCACAATTCCATTAGGATCAAGATTTGCATATCCAGGGAAAGGAACAAATACTGTCTCATCAACTGCAGTATCCTGATTCAATGCATAGAACACTCTAACATCATTGTAGGTTGTTACATATGAATCAAGGAGAACTTGAAGTGAGGTTGCAGGATTTTCAAGAACAATGTTCTTGGTTACATAGAAGAATCTGTTTGGATCCTGATCAACTGTGTTGACTTGCAGGTTTGTTGCATAATTTGTAACTGGACTATTGATTCTATTTGCTGTGAAAATAACAGCAGCATTGTTGAGATCAACAGCAGGACTCAATCTGGAATCAATTGTGCCAAAGTTCATATTCATTGTGAATGACTTGTTGGCAGGCAATGAAGACAGATATGTAGTTTCATTGATATTTGAAGCAGTTATCCTTGGTGCCTCAAAATAATTATCTTGGTTGAGAGTGATGGGAACAAATCCCTTATCAACAAAGGATCCTTGAGTGCCATTGACACTGGAACCTGTGACAGTTCTAACTGATGTGTTTACACTTACACCTGTTGGAGTAGTAACTCTTACATTTGGACGAATTTGATCAAATGAGATGTTGTATGTTCCTCTAACATTAGGTCCACCAGCTGTCTTACTTGTATTGAAGTGCAGCTCTGGGAATCCACCAACATTTCCAACAGATCTGTCAGTTCCCTTATCTGTATCTGAAACATCAACCTTGACATGATAAGAATCAAGGGTGATTGGATTTGATACAGTTACTTCATTGAGGTTATGAGTTGTGTTGATTCTTCTAAGGGACACACCATCCAACTCATACTTAAATACCAAGTCACTGGAAGAGTGATTCTCAGTCAAACTATTATCAATTCCTCTTGTAATTCCAGTCAGAGAACCTGCACCAACTCCAGTATATCTGATAATTTCTCCACCAATCTTAGCATATCCAGGATTTGTAGAAGCAACAGATACATTTTCAAATGTTCCAAAGTTGGAAGTGCTGGCAATAGAAATATCTCCTGTTGAAGAATTGCTATATGCTGAACTCAAAGTTGTTGGTGTAATGTCTGACTGAACATTCTTCAGAGTTACTGTATTGGTATTTGAATACATGCCATGATTTCTCTGGAAGATCTTCATGTGAAGACCATCACTATCAACTCTGATTGGTGATTGTGGAACAACGTCTCCACCAACACTGAAATTCAGAGTTGTGGTGATTCCACTGCTATTAGTGTACTTGAGATATTCCCCAGAATCAGTTCCAAATCTTCCTTGAACTTCAGTAATGATCAATTCATTGTTTCCATAAGTATCAGAAACAGAAAGCCTCATTCCAGAACCAAGAGATTGGTTACCAACTGAGATTGGAGTAAGGACATCGCCAATAGCATATCCCTTTCCACCATCAACAATAGTTGCTGCAATAGCAACACCATTGCTTATTGAAATATTAGCAGTTGCATTGAGACCAGTTCCAGTAACACTTGTCAGTGCCACTCCAGTGAAGTTATAATACCCAGCAGATGGTGTGTAACCAATACCTGCTGTTGTTACAGTCAGAGTTCCAGTTGCTGATCCAGCATAACCAACCAAAGATCCAGTTCCGTCTGTTCCCTCTTGGAGAATAGTATTTCCAAGAACTAATCCTGAATCTTGAAGGGTTGTTCCAAGACCAACTTTGATGTTTCTTGGAGTTAAGCTGATTCCATTTGCACTAATTCCCTCCAATTCAAATGGCAGTTGTGGATTGAAGAATTGAACTGAACCTTGCGAAACAAAATCTGCTCTGTAAAGAGTAAACTTAAGATCTTCATACTGGCTAGGTGTCCAAACTGCAGCATTCTGTGACTTGAAGAGTGAACCAAGAAGATTCTGAGAAGAAACAAGAACCTGACCTGCTTCTGTTGCAAGAGTTCTTATATCAGCTTCACCAAGTCTGGAGATCCAAACTCTATATTCAGTAGAATCTGAAAGGAGAACAAGAGCATATTCTCTATCACCTGCAAGGTAAACAGGAGATTCGAATGTTATTCTTGTTGGTACAGTAGCATCTGAAGATGTTACAATGCTTGCTGCAGGAACTTCTACTTCAGAGTATGGGAGAATGTTCAGAGTTGGTGTTCCAATCAATACATCACGAAGTTGAACAGTGACAGGAAGAACATCATCTTTCTGTGAGAAGTAAACATCTACACTGGTTACATAAATTCCAGTGTCATCATCAATAAAGAATGTTTGTGCCAGTGGGTCTCTTCTTGGTGCTGGGGGTGGTGCAGGAATCTGAATAGTTGCAGAAGCACTTGCACCTGCACTTGCAGAATCACCAATTGTTCTGGTCTGGACAAACTCCTCAAAGGATACTCTTGCATTTCTCAATGAAAGTGTGACTTCCTGAGTATTGTCAATATCTCCTTGTGAGAAGAATTGCTCAACTGCCTCAGTGGTGACTTCACCCTGAATGACAGTATCAATTGGACTACTGGTGAGCCTGAATGTATTTCTTCCAGTTTCAAATATGGGGAATGCTGTATTGGTAGGATCAGGAACTCTATATGATCCAATTAATGTTCCAACTCTATCTGTAACCAATCTTACATTAGTTACCTTTGCTTCTGCACCACTGCTGAGACCTCTCAGAGTCATTCCAGTTGCAAGATATCCAGAATACTCTGGCCATGCTTCCTGAGACAGTGAGAAAGTATCAATGTTCAGAATGGTTGATGATTCTGAATAGGTTGCTGGAAGTGCATTATTTCTGTCATATGGATTAGAATCAAATACATCTTCAGGGTTGTTATATGGACCATACTTGTGGTTTGCTGTTGCAACTCTAAAGTTGATAGAAGGAGCACCAGATCCAATCAGTTGCTCTTGTGCATCACTCATTCTACCTACAACATTTTCACCAACTGTAAAGGTTCCTGAAACCATTTCAATTTCAACTAATTTGCTGAGGCAGAATGGATTAACATCAACATTATCAAAGAATGAATACACTCTGGTGAATGGTTTCATTCTGGTTGCAGTGAACTCAATGTTACGAGTTCTCATGAAGTGAATGATATTTCTACTAACAATTCTGTCACCAAGAGATTCAGTATCAATAACCTCAGTTACAGTGTTTTGTGTGCCTCTTCTCTGTTGGTTAAGATTAACTCCAACACTACCATTGACACCAACATTAACTGTTGTTCCACTTGCACTTGCATTCATTCCAAGGCTAAAGTTTACATCAACACCAGTTGTTTCCCAAGAATTCCAGATAATTGGACTTACACCCTGTCTAAGACCATCAACTTCATCAATGGTCTCAACTCTCATTGCATCAGCAACAGCATTGAATGAACCCTCTTGGAGAACATCTCTAACTTCCATTCTATTGACATCAATCCAAACATCAACAGTTGGATCAAGTGCAATAGAGCCCTGATAGAAGGTGACAAGGAAAGGAGTTACACTCTCAGATCTTGTAGCAAATGGTTGATCTAACCATTCAACCTCATTGTAGTCAAGAGTAACTACTTGATTTGTTCTCTTGATGTTTGTTCCAAGAATATCAGCATATCTGGCATCTTGATTTGCTGCTGTGGTGGTTCCAATACCAGCAATAGTAGTATTGCCAATATTCAAATTGACTGCTGTAGTGTAGTGAGAAGGTCTCAGAACTCTCTTCTTAGTATCAATACTATTTCTTATACCTACACCAGAATCTTGTGGTTCTGTTGTGGAGAAATTATCAACATAGATACCAGATTTGAATCTGTTCAAACCATTAGCATCTGGAACAAACAAACTCAGTGTATCAGATTCAATCTGATTAAGAGAAGTGTAGTACTCAAGATTTTTGATTCTTTGCTCAAGTTTGGAGATATCTGACATTTGATATCTCTTATGCTCAATAAAATCTACTTTTGCATCTGATACATTGTAAAGATATGCAGGAAGATATACATTAGCAATATTCAATGCACCATCAATTGCTTCTGGAAGTTGAGGAAGATCTGCTGGAACACCGTACTTGACAGTAAATTTACCATCTTTATCGATGAACACTCTATCAACTCTTGGCAGATAGTAATTGTAAGAGATTGTTACTGATTCATCAGATGCAAGAACTTCTTTAGAACTGTGCTGACCACTTGTAAATATTCTTCCATAAAATTCAAGTGGTGATCTTGACCCTGCAGTTACTGTATAGTCACTTACTCTTGGTCTTGCATCAATCAAATCAGTATTTCTTACATCATTGATTGAAGAAATTTCAGTATTGTAATCAAAATCATCATATGAATTTACAATAGTGATATCTCCACTATCAGCAGATTCATAGTAGGCATTGTCAAAATAAACAATCAGTTGTTTGGAAGGTGTGGTAGAATTTGGTTTTTTAACAATTCTGGAGAAATCATAAATGGTATTCTTTTGACCATTTACAAGAGTATAATCTCCAGTTACATTCTTACTGCCAATGTTGATACTATTGGCAACTGCACTTACTCCTGAACTTGTGAAATTGATAACCTCACCATTTTGGAATACAGTGTTGTTCTTATAGGCAAATCTGATATTAGTGTCATTTACTCTGACAATATAGGTTGCCCTTGCCCCACTGATAGTTCCATAAATTTCTTCACCAATAATAAGATCATTAGTTGTTGCTGTAGGACCATCAAGTGATCCTGTTGTCATAGAAGGTGCAACAGCATCAGAGGTATCATTAGATTCAAAAATACCATGAATTTTGATTACATCAGGAACATTTAAAGAAATTACTGGGTCTTGAACTCTGGTTCCAAATGGATAATCTCCATATGTAAGACCATCATTCAAAGTTGTTCCGCCAACACCAGATGCTGAATTAGATGATTTGTCAATTACTAAACTATTAGCAATGTACTTTCTCTTAGTTTTTGAAGTAATTTTTGACTTTCTCAGAGTAGCAATAACTGTAGTATCAGAATCATTAGTACCCAAACCATTGATGGTTAATTGAGTAGATCCTGCTGAGAAATCTAACTTATCTGATGTTAGAGCTTCTGTGCTGCCATCAGAACGAATAACAACATATCTCTCCTCATCAAATGGCAAAAATACTTCATTTGTGCCTGCAGACAGAGTTGAAGTTGAATTATCAGTAATAGTTGTGCTAAATTGCTTTCTAATTACCAAATTTGAGCTAGTTAAATCAACTGACTCAATATTATTCTTTGGAAGCCTGCTATAAAGAGTATTATTAGAAGCGCTATTTCCACTTCCTCTGGTATTTTGGAATTTTGTCTCAACAACAGTGAAGTCAGTGACTTCTGTGGTTGTTGTTGGCAAACCTCCCTCTCTAAATGAGGTTACAGTAGTAACTCCAACAATTGTCAGTGAATTTGTATTGACTTGAGTGACTCTTGCCAAAGATGGAACACTGTTGGTAGCAACAGAATACTGAACAAGTGCTCCAGTGGTTACAATTCCAGGGAATGCAATGGAAGGTGTTGTTACTGTTGAAACTCCACTATTGTGAGCTGTGATTGACGCAATACCAATGACAGTTTTTGGATATTGAATCAAATCTGCAGTGAAAGTGGATCCAGAACCTACAATACCATAAACTGACTTAACATCAGATGCTTCATAGTTGGTAATATCAGTTATTGTTCTGGCGTTTGTACTTACACCATTGAAAAGTAACCTTTCTCCAATGAAGAAATCTCCTTGAACATCATATGCAGTTACAGCAGTGCCTGCACTGACATCATATCTCAAAAATGCACTTGCTCCACTGGATTGACCTTGAATAAAGGTTGGAGTTGTTAAAGTTACATTTTCGTTTACAGTCAGATCTGTATATGTTTGAATATCAAACAGAGAGAGATCCCATTGATTGAGATCTGGTGTGGTTGTGTCATAAGATCCTGATTCTAAAGCAAAATCATAGATTCTGGCAACACCAATTTCATTTCCAGGTGCTGTTGTCTGAGTATCACCTACTCTCTGATCTCTTAAACTTAGAGTATTTGATGTATTGAACCCAATTGTTGCAGATCCATAAACCCTATTGCAAGTAAATGTTGGACCAAATCCAAAATTGACTGCTTGACCCTCTAAAAGGTTAGTAGATCTTGGTTTTGGTACATCAAGGAATGAAGTTGCTCTTTTTTTGACTTCATATCCTCTAACGTATGCTCTTCCTGGAGAAATTTTATAAATTGCTAAATCATCATTTGGAGCATTTCCAGCTTCTGTGGTTTGATTTGAATTATATACTCCTCTGTTGCCATATCCATTGTTAAGGCTCTCCCTAACAGTGGTAACAAACTCTTTGATGTAATAATGTCCAGATTCATCAAAAGTTCTTCTTGCTAATTCTTGTCCAAGAAGATTATAATCAGTTTTATCTACAAGATCTCTTAAAACACCATTTTTTACATCTGCCAATTGGACAAAATTTTGATCATTTATGTCATCTGGCAGTTTTTTGCTCAAAGTGGTGGTGATTTTTAATCTATCAGCACCAGGAGCAGCAAAATTGTTAAATCCTTGAGCATTATCATTCAAAGATGAATCTACATCTGAAGAAATAATCTGCTCATCAATAGTTAGACCAATTCTATAGCTAGGAGTGTCTCCATATTGGTCTAAAATGAGAAGTTGACTCCTCACATCAACAAAATAACCTCTAAGGAAGTAAATTCCATCATTTATTGCAAATCCTGATGCTTTTGCAGCAGCATTTGTTGAGATTGTTCTGGCAAAACCCTCCCCAGCACTAATAAAAGTGGTTGCGAAGGTGATACTTTCATTAATCAGAAGGACTTCATTGTCCAAAAACTGATTAGTTGCTAAATCTGAAGTACTTGAATCAAAATATTCAAGATAAATTGTATAATTTCCCCTTTCGGACTGCTGATCTGTGATATATGTGACTACTTTTGCAGTGATTCCAGAAGTTTCTCCTGTAATTTGCTTACCAATCAACTGATCCAAGTAAAGCGAAACAGGAATTCCAAGGAATTCTGGTTCAACTTGGATAGCATAGAATGGATTTAAGTATGTGACACCACCAGGAATTACCTGAGCGCCCTCTTTAAAGAGATGATTGCCTACATCTTCAATCTGATTTTGAAGAATTGACTGTAAAGTAGTTAATTCTCTTGCCTGAACAGGAAATCCAGGTTTGAAAAGTACTTTATAGTAATTGCTCTGCGGGTCAAAATCGTCAAAATAAGGAGCAACGTTGAGGTTAGTTTCCTGTGGCATAATTCTTTAGAATTGCAAGATGATTTTTACGTCTTCTTTCTGTGATGAGGACCTTGTTACGGAAGGTCTATTGTCAACATAAAGCATGTTACCAGAATATTTTTCTGATTCAGGTTGGGCAACACCTTTAGTGAAGTTTTGACCCAGATAGTATGTCCTACTATTTATTACTGTCGAAATGCCTTGGAAACTTGTTTGAATTGCCAAGTTTGAACTTCCACCAACAATAGTGAAACTTCCTCCAGAATTGATATCAGCAGTAAATCTGTTTACTCTAAAACCATACTCTGGAGCAGTATTCTGAGATCCATTATAGTTGAATCCAGCATTAGCATTGTCTTGCCAGTACTTCAAGACACCAGTTGTTTGATCATAAGAAACTACTCTTCCAATAGCAGTAGATCCAACACCTACAGTTTGAGTGATGTATTGGTCTGGGTTGAAAGTAACACTGCTATATCCTGCTCCAGTCAATTTGAGTGCATAAACAGCACTTGCTTTGTCCAGAGAAAGATTTGTAGTGGATCCATATGCTTTTGGATTTTCAATCAATCCAACAGCAGCAAATTGGTTTCCTGTAACAAAATCAGGATTCTCAGTATCATTTTCAAATCTGGAATAAGTTAAAACATTATATGCACCAAGTTCTCTATAAATGTCAGCACCATGTCCACCAGGAGGAGGAATGATGACATTAAATACTGGTGCAGTTGTTCCTGTAGGAACTCCACCAGCAACCAAATCTACTGTTCCAAAAGTATATCCACTACCACCATTTGAAACTGTAATACTTTGAACTTGAGAATCATTATTAATTACAATTGTTGCCTCTGCTCCCTCACCATCTCCCAGTATAGGAACACCAGTGTATGTTTGATTTGCAGTCCCAAGAGCAACACCACGATCTCTAATGGTGATAACCTTCAACTGACCACTGATAGATGCATTAGTTCTTACAGCAGTATAATTTGAGTTGGTTTCCCAATCAGATGGAACAGGAATATAATCTGTTGAATCAAACTTGATAGCTTGTGATGGACTAATTGTATAAAGATATTTCCAAATGTAACCATCACCACTGGAACCAGCAGCTCTTGGTTCTAAATCAGTAAATGTTGGTTCATCAAGTGAGGGTCCACCCTGAAAATTATTTTCTGGAGTGGCATTGTTATAGAGACAAATATAAACTCTGTAGTCAGAATTCATTACATAATAATTTGCATCATATATGTCAAAGACACCAGAAGGTTGTGATGCATTATTTCTACTAATGTCATTTCTCCACATATCATATGTGGTTCCTGATGTCCAGGATCTTTTCAATACAACTTGACTCACATCACTTGGTGCTATTTTTTTCAGCGCCAACATTGTGTCCCAATACTTATTGTTCACCTCTTGAATATTATCAATTGGTGATGGGGGTGTGGTGTCCCATGTAGATTGGTAATCCGTAGCATTTGGGATTCCAATGAATGTGTAATAAGAATTTGAGCTGGATTGTACTCCAGCCACAAAATTCTTTGCATTCAAAATACGAAGTTGGTCAGTAATTATAGCTGCCATTTTTAAATGGTATTTTTTTCTTTATGTATTTAGTGTGTTATACAATATAGTTTTTGAACTTCAATGAATTGAATCTGGAAACTATAGCAGATGTTGTAATTCCAGTAACCCCAGAATCACCATAGAAGTTAAAATCATTTGACTCTGTTCTTACATCAAGAACAATCTTACCCCAACTATAGTTGCCCATATTTGGTGCAGTTGTAGTTCCAATTCCAGTTCCAACAGTATCCACATTGACAAAAATTCTTCTACCAACAGTAGAAACACCAGCAACTGTCATTTGTCTATTTTCAAAACCAGCAACCTGGTAAACACAATCAATAAATGTTGTTCCAACACCAACTGAATTACCATCTACATCTTGAGATGCAAATGTGCTTCCAATTGAAATGTCTGTATCACTTATTACCAGATACTCAGAAGTAGATATTCCACTAATTGTAATAGCAGTTCCAACAACACTTGCATTTCTTAATGGGGAATGCATAGGAATGAAGAGATCAAAGAAAAATTGATCTTGCGATCCAGAGACGGTTGTTCCAACTCCAACTACAATTCCATCATCACCAGTGTATGAAGTGACATTTGCCTTCTCTCTAATGACATTTGGAGTTTCAATCAGAACGATTGGTGGATTTGATGAAGTGTAACCAGTTCCTGGAGATGATACTGTCAATGTGGCAACAGTTCCAACACCACTTATAGTGGAAGTAACACTAGCTCTTGATGTTGTATCAAGTCCAACAGGATTAGCAATAGTTACTTGTGGAGCAACTGTATATCCAATACCAGGATTTGTTATTGTCAGAGATGAAATAGTACCCAAACCAGAAACAATGGCAGTTGCTGATGCACCTACAATATTGTCTTGTGAAACAATTGTAATGACATCTTGGAATGATCTGATGGTTGCCTCATTATTAGCATCATATAGTGGTCTTACAGTATCAACATAGATTCTATCAGTACTGGTTCCAACAGATTTCAAAATATAGGAAGATGGATAAATTTGTGGTTCATATTGAGGTCTATCTTTACCAACTTTTTGACCATCAATAATTCTATCAACTGTTTGCTTACACCAGATGACAGGTCTTGAGAGTGATCTGTCGGTAGTAATACCAGGAGTAATGTATGGGTTTGTTGTTACACTATCAACTGTATTGATTCCAGTTATGACCCTTGGATCTTGATCAAGAGCAGGAGATTGATTTTGATCTGGGTCATAGTTTAATTCAATATCATCACCAACTTTTAAAGATTCAATAATATCAACAAACTGAACATCTAAACCATCAGTTCCTTTGTAGAAAAGAATTTTAGAAATGTCGCCTTCCTTTGGTGCCTCATTAAAGTTAATTAAACTACCACCTTTGAATGTATATGAAAGATTGGGTTCTTGAAGGACATCATTAATGAATACTATCAAGGTTTGTACAAGATCAACATTTGAACCTTTTCTGGTTTTGGCTGAGAATGGTTCACCATTAATCTTCATGGCAAAGGTATTTTGCAATCCATCAAACTCATTATCAAGAGCATCAATAACTTGCAGTTGTCCAATATTCCAACCAGTGAACTGATCACTGAAAGTTCTATCAATAGTAATTTGGAATTCATTAAATGTTTTAGTTGTATCAGTTGGAATACCGCTCACACCACCAATATTCACTGTCAAAATTTCATCAGGTCCATACCCAAATCCATAATTGTTAAATTCAAAGTTAATAACACTCGAACCTTGTCCCACAGTGATATCCACAGTTGCACTCTGACCAGAACCAATCAATGAATCAGAACTATAGACCAAAGGAATATTTGAATATGGAAGAGGAGAATCAATCACTACTTCTGGTGGATTAGTGCTGGTATATCCAGCTCCAGGATTTGTGATGGCAATACTTACAATATGACCACCACTAATAGCAGCAGTTCCAATAAATTCAATATTTGGTGTTCCTGAACTGTAAGTTTGAACCCCTACATTGACAACTGTTTGAATTCCTACTCTATATCCAGATCCACTGTTTCCAATGCTAATGGATGATATTGTCCCAAGACCAGAAACAACAGCAGTTCCACCAGCAGAAACAAGAGGTTGATATCCAAATCCTTCTGTTGAACCAACACTAACAATTTGTCCACCAGTTGGATATGCTGTTCTGTTTGGATCATATCCAAAAGGCAGTTCTGAATTTCCAGTAAAGGTAATTGTTGTAATACCAGTTACTGAACCCTCCTCCAAGTCGTAGTCACCTCTCTGAACACTGGTTGGTTGTTCTCCTTGTGGGAGTTGGAATATTCCATTGATCAAAACAATAGCATTATCTGTAGAGAATCCTGCAACATTATTTTTATCAGAACTTAAGGTAAACTGACTACTGATTCCAGTGAAATCTCTTGAGATGTCATCAAAGACATAATTTTTACCATAAGTATCTGTTGTAGATCCAACTGCTGCGGATCTCATGAAAGATCTTCCTTGGAAGGTGGAACTTGTAGTAATTCCTGTCCAATCTCTATTATCAGGATCACCACTTGTAGTTCCAATTGGAGTATTTCCATAAGGAGGACTGGTAAAGTGAAGTGTGTTTTCTTCAATATTGTAATTACCAGAGATCTTGGTAACTAAGGTTCCAATATTATGTCTTACTGCTTGAGAACCCATTTGTGCTCTTCTAACAGTGACATTATTGGCACCTCCAACTCCAACACCAAGAACCAGCATATATTCATCTTCCATTTTTATCAAATCATCAGCAAATATGGAAGATATTCCGCTCAATTCAAAATTAGTGTCAAAGATAATATTGTCTGTCAAAGAGTGAGTTACACCAGCAGAAATGATTGGAGATTGGATGATATTATCAATAGCAATCATCACTCTTGGATTTGGATTTGATGACCTAATGTGGTGAGAAGTTCCAATACCAACAGTTGTAATATCAAATGTATTAGGAACAGATGCCAAAGCATCCTCAGCAGTTGCTGCAAATCTCAGATTTACATCACTGTTTTTAACAATATAAAGTTCTGTTGGAAGTTTATCAGTAGATCCAATTCCTGGAACAGTAGTTGTTGCAATACCAATTGCATTTTCTGTTCCTGTTCCTGAATACTGATAAGTTACCTTTTCACCAGTAACAAAGAAGTGATCAGGAATTCTAACAAAGTTTCCAGTCAAATCGACAATAGATGTGCTATTTCCATCAAAAGATCTTCTAAAGATCTCCAGTCCATTATGCTTAAGACCAAATGAGGTTGCCAATTCAAGTCTGGTTCCTCTATATTCTCTTGCATGAGTTGTTAGTTCAGTATTTGTGAATCCAATTCCTGTTGGAAGTAGATTAGCATCATATACCAACATCCCCATAGAATAAGTTCTTACCTCAACATCAATATTTGGTTCTGGAGTAAATGTGAGATGATTTCCACTATCAGTGCTGAATCCAACAGTACCCAAACCTGCACCAGAAGACATATTTGCAAATTCAACAAATACTGCTTCATTTTCATCAGTAATTCCTGTTAGAAGGATTGCTTCAAACATTTCATATTCGTTATTTGTCAAATCTTCAACAGAAACAAGATTATATGAACTTAAGATTGGATCATGATAAGAAGCAACATTTACTGCTGTTGGGGATCCAGATGCAGCAATAGAAGCATAATGTGAGGTTACATCACAAACATCCAATCTTACAGATCCAATTCCAGTTGCTTCTGAGTTAGCAATGGAAACAACATTAGAATTGGCAGTTAGTGCTACTCCAACACTTGGAATGAAATCAACTTTGATTTGAGAACCATCAATATATGAATGGAAGGTTCCAAATCCAGTAAAATCTGGAGTCAAACTCACACTAAGATCACCAAACTCTGTCATATAGACATCTGTTCCATCATGGAGGATGTTCAATTCAGATGCAGTGAATTGCTGCTCATCATTTTCAAGCATGATCAGAGCCTTAGATGCTCTGTATGTTGATGAGATAGAAACAATTGTTGTGGTTGTGGCAGCAGCAACATTTGTTTGATATGAATTTATGAGCGAAATTGTTCCAATGTTAGTTGAACCAACACCAGTAACATTGTTTATTGCATCAAATGATACTGATGACAATGCATATCTTGTAAATTCATAATCATTTGGATAGAAGTTGATATTGAATCCATCAGATGTTGCTTGATAATCATAGTATCCAAGTTCTGCTCCAGTTTCAATAGTTGCATACTCTTGAATATAACCAATCTCATCATGCTGGAGAACAGATATAATTGCTGCTTTTCTTTCTCCCTGAAGATTTATATCTTGTACAAAATTGAATATCTTTGTGTATTTCACATGATCTGAGAAATCAGCAATTGCAGTGTATCGAGTTTCTCTCTCATTGCTGTTAAATTGTCCACTAATATCATCAATGCTTAAAACTCTGTTTCCAAAGGATTCGAAGTAATCAACAAATACGCCATTTTCAAAAATAACTTCTGTAGATGTTATAATTCCATCAACATTGATAGTTTTTTCAGTAGCATAGTCAAAATCATAGACACAATTTAATTTGCCTGTTCCAATAATATCTACAGTAATATCAACTCCAGAATCTTGTGTCTGAACAATTCCTTCTGGAGTATCTTCTTTACTCTCTGCCACATAATCTGCAAATTTTGCAAATCCAGCAGTGTGGTTCATGGAACTTACTGCATCATCCCAAGTGCCATAAGGGATACTTGACTTCAATGAGTACGATAAAGTTTGATAGTATTCATTATTTGGGAGTCTCTGGAGATTATCATTCAGGAATCCAGAATTACTCTGCCATCCATCAATGACTGTTGCTCCTGCTCCAGTGATAACTTCTGAACTGAAGTTCAATTTGGACTTAATTGTTGCCTGTGCCCCAGAACTCTGTCCAATAATCTTTGTTCCAACAGTGAACTCTTTGTCTGTAGAAACAATGACGTATTCACTAAGAGGATCCCATCTTCCAACTACGCCAACTTTAGTTCCATTGGTTACTCTCTCACCAACAAAGAAATCATTTTTCTTTAGTTTAATGTCAAAGATTGGGAAATGGTTTTGTGGGATTGCTCTTCCTGCAGAATTTGACCCATCAACAGAACCAGGTGAACTCCCATCTTGAATGTATGGATCAAGGCTATATTCAACATAAGCACCAGATCCCCCTAATTGACTATCTGCTGCAGTAACTGGGAATAGAGTATAACCATAGTTTTTAGAATTGTATCCTTTACCAGTTGTTCCAATACCACCAACACTGATATTCTCAACCATAATATTTTCACCAACAGCAAATGGGAAATCTTCTGCATTGCTAAATTGGGTATTCAAATACAATCTGACTACCTTTGTAGCAGAATCATAGGTCAGTGAAGAAATTCCAACACCATTGCTATTTTTTACTGGGAGAATTGTTGGTGTTGTATTATAAATTCCCTGAGTATTTTTCAGTATTCTTACACTGGTATCACCAAGAGAATATTTTAGATCAACATCTTCAACAACATTTCCTGTAAAACCATCAATAACAATAAGATCAGGTGCTACAAGATAATTTTTTCCACCAGATGAAATACCAATGCTCTCAAATGAGGTGAGTGGATCTACTTTTAAATTCTCTGGAATGTTTGCAGTTACTCTTAAAGTGGTGTCTGATGGATAATCAAATCCAATATCATTGAATTTGGTTGTGAGGATTCTACCAACAGAAGTGGATTGTGCCTCAAGTATGGCACCACTACCAACTCCACTAATTACAGAGGTAATTCCAGGAAGAGTTCTATAATCCCTTCCACCATCATAAATCTTTAACTGTGTAATAGAACCACTTGCACTGGTAGAACTGGTTTCATATGAGATATTGGAATTGGTTGTATTATAAAGAGTTGCCTCCGGAGCCACTGGTACATTATATGAGAAAGTAGTTGTACCAAGTCCAACAATTTGATAGTTTCCATCATACGCAGTTTTGACTACTTCAATTTCATTAAAGTTTGAAATTGTATCATCAATTGAAATGCCCTTCTGATCATCTGGAACTATGTCCAAATTAGTTGGGGTGAACTTATAATAGAGATTTGTAGGAACATTGTCAGAAATATTCAATGTCAAATTTGCAGAAGTATCAATTCCAATTTTTCCACTGGAAGATACTTCAAAGGTGCTTGAATTGCCAGAAGTCAGATAATTGTTGTTATACTCTTTATCACTATAAAGAGCAAAATCAAAAGCAGAATATCTGGTGCTGTTATTGACGAAGGACAGCGATGAATCAGAAAGATCAAATTTAAGTTTGATGTTTCTATTTGACTTTACTTGTGGATTGATTTTGGAAAGAGTACCATCACCAGAACTTGTGATATTGACATACTTTGGTTCTTGAGATGAAAGTTCAAAGTAATTTTCAACAAGCCTAATCTTTGTTTCATTATATGGAAGAACATAATACATTTTCTCATCAACAAGACCACCTGCAGGAGAAGATGATGTGTGAATTACTCTATCTCCAATATTGAAGTATTGATCATCAAATGCAATGGTATCATTGGAAATATCAATGTCACCTGCTGTAAATGATTTTGGATCAAATACAATTCTTCTATTATAGGAATTATATCTTACAGAAACTGTGGTAATTCCTATTGGTTTGACTTTAACAAAAACTCTATCAGAAAGTGAAAGATTGTGAGTGCTTGCTGTGGAAACAGTAACTATATTTTGAGTTACTTGTCCACTAATAATGTTATCGTAGTTTGTTGTGAAACTATGAGTATCGCCAATTCCAGTATTGGTGAAATAGAGTAAGTTAGTGGATGTATTGATGCCAACATATCCAGTGCTTCCCATTCCAACTTTATTGGAGCTAATGCCAACTAAATCATTTGTAATTGGAGCAGCATAAACATATTGGAAGTTTGACAAACTATTGTAAGAAGTTCCACCAATTCCATTCCAAACATATAATGGTGTGCCACCATTTATTGAATATGTAAGAATGTCATTAATCTTTAAATTGTGGTTGGGAATATAAATTGCCCTTGTTGGTACAAATACCTGTGTAGCGCCAATACCTGGATTTGAGAAGGTGACTGTGGTGCCTATCCCAGCACCTGTAGCAGTTCCTGTTCCAACAGATTCTGCTGGATCAAAATAAAGTTCCCTATTGATGGTGAAGTTTTTGTCTGTAGTAAGACCACTGATGTTTACAGTAAACTTTCTGGGATCTTCATATAGAATTTCTCTGCTGGTATGAGCAACACCTACAGTGTTGTTTTGTGCTCTAAGAACACGAATTCTTTGAGTATCTGCATCAACATTGAGAACTTTTACCTCCTCAGTACCAATTCTCAAAATATCATTTGGTCTGATATTTGGATAACCAAGAGCACCAGAAACATAGAGATAAGTAACATCTCCAGTTGCTGCCGTGGTTCCAATACCAAGGGTCAAGACAAAATTATCACTTCTAACACCAACAGGATAAGACCCATTAAATCCTTTGAAATATGTGGATATTCCAGAAATCTGAACAACATCATTGGTCAACAATCCGTGAGGTGTTGCTGCAAATCCAATGTAACTTTGATTGTACTTGATAAACTCTACATTATAGATGCTTGTTGAAGCAACACTAATGGTGTCAATGGTCTTACCAGAAATTCTTGAAACTCTTACATCAGCACTTCTCCCTCCAGATCCATCATTATTGAAATCAACTCTATCATTGATTTTATAGTTTGTTCCACCAGTAAGAATACCAACGCTCTCAATAGATCCAACTGAAGCAGATGTAATATCAATTGTCTGAGGTTTCTTCTTCTTTGAATTGAAGATATAATCATATCCACTCTTATCATCATTTGTGTGATAGACCTGAGTGCATCTCAAGAATGAACTGTTCTGTAAGTTGTATTCAATTTGATTTGATGTTTGTCTAAAGTTGAAGAGGTTTGGTTGTGAATTGTATTTGTGACCAATCAAATATGGGAAAACTGGTCTTTTATAATTTTTAAATGGACCTGATGAATCAACTGTAGAATTAATAGTAGCAAAATAAGCATAAACTCCATTTGGATAATCTGGAGTTATGCAATATCTTCCATTGTGTTCATCAAGATCACCCTTTCCAGTATAAACATAATCTTCAATGAAGAATCCTTCTGGATAAACTGTAGTTGGTGGTCTATTGGTTGTATCTGCCTGCAATTCATATCCAGATACCATTCTCTTGATTGTTCCACTTGACACACTTGTGAATCCAAATGGTCCATAGATTGGATTTCCATCATATGCCCAACCAAGTATTGGTGAATGATACTTACTGTCTGCTTCAAATCCACTAACAAAAGTTAAATCGGCATTACCATAAACTGGTTCATTACCAGAAACAGAATATGTGTGCTTTCTTAATTCTCTTGGAGCATAGATGTGACAATATTCAAGAGTTTTGTCATTGATGCTTTCTTCCACAAAACCATCATCATCTTCAATGATGTTAAAGTTTCTTTCAAATAGGTTGATATTCCACTTTCTAATGTTGGCATTGATAATAGCGCCAGAACCAGCAGCAGTTACTGTAATAGAATCTGCTGAACTATATCCTATTCCACCTTTTGCTATGACTACATCTACAATCTTTCCATCTCTAATGATGGGTGTCAATGCTGCATTTCTTCCAGTAGAACTATTGATTGTAATATCAGGTGGTGAATTATATCCATTTCCACTACTTTGAATAATAATATCTGTAATGATTCCATTATCCACCACTGGAATCAATTGAGCATTTTCTCCACTTCTAAGAGTGATATCTGGTTGTCTATCAAAATTAACTACTTCAGATGCGCCATACCCTACACCACCTGCAGAGAGGTCCAGAGAGTCCACAGACCCCCTGAAAATTGGTTGTACTATGCAGGAGAAGTTCTGCCCTGTATTAGTAGAAACACCAATATTTCCTTCTACTGTTACAGTGATTGGTTTGTAATTAAATGAACCAGTTCCTTCACTCAAAATATCTACAATAACATCATTGTTATAGTAGTAATCTGTGGGAGTTGCTCCTGTTCCTACTTCAGACAATGAGAATGTGTCATTATCAACTTTAACAACATAGTAATCCTTAGTTGTAGAAACACCAGAGAGATTTGATCCAGTATATTTGATTATTTCCTTTGATTCATATCCATGACCAACGATCTTGATTTGATTAAGAGAGGTGTTGATTCCAGAGGTTGGTATAGTTCTCTTTTTATTTTGATATCCAGTTCCAGAATTAGTTATTACAATACTTGAAACAATATTCTTTCTTTGAGCAGATTGTATCCTCTGTATTCCAGAACCAAGAGAGGTCAAACTGACAGTATTGATTCCAGAAGTGGCATCAGATTCTTTTGTGTGAAGTTGAATGGAGTAGTCATTTACAAGATTGACATAATAGGATGCTCCTGTAGAAAGACCACCTACATTTGTCAGATTATTGGAAATATATACTACCTTTTCGCTTTGAGCAAACTTATGGAAAGTAGAGAATCCAATGGTATCATTTGTAGTTCCAACACCAACAGTATTTGTAGTAGTAATTCCCGCTTCTGCATTGAATTTTACTGAATGTATAATAGCAGACATATTTGGTTCTGCTGCTGCACCAGTTCCATTTCCACCAGAAATTCTAATGGTTGGTTTATCAACATAATCAAATCCATTATCAATAATATCAATTCTCTTTAATGATCCAGTTACACAACAAATTCCTGTGGCACCTGTTCCAACTTGATCTGTAATATGAAGCGTTGGGGGATTAATTACATCATATCCACTTCCGCCTCTGGATGCATCAAAAGATAAGATATCACCATAAGCAATAGTGTCAATGGATTTGTAGTTTAGAATTTCCACACCATTGATTAACATTCCAGTATACCCTGGAACTGTTGCGTATTCTCCACTCTTATTAACAGGTGGAAGAATACTTCTATAGATTCTTTGTGGGGATAACTCCTTATTGTAGAAGTTATAGTAGATTAACTCATTATTCGTAACTGTCCCTGTCAAGGACACATAGTTCCCTGCAAAAAGATCTGATCTGCTTCTTGACAGTTTGATTCTGGATTGATCAATTCTATAGACATATAAAATACCTTCATCCACATTGCTAAGTTTATCTTCACTTTGAGTTGTGATTGTTATCCCATCAGCATTTGTGGTAGTTGTGGTAATGATTGATGGTTTGTACCAAACAGCATCACCAGTATATAATCCATGGTCTGTGGAAGGTGTGAGAGTAATGGTATCAGTACCATTAAAGGTTCCACTGAAAGTTACTTTTCTATCATATGGATTAGATTCTACACTATAATTTGGAATAGAGTTAGAAGCTACCAGATATTCCCCTTCATAATTTGTGTAAACATTTTGAACATTGCAAGGAAAATCTTCAAGATTTTGATAAGTACCTGAATTTCCCTTCAAGAGTTGATTTTCTACCTTGAAAGTATTAGTAACTGTCACAGAACTGGACAGATCTACCTGAAAAGTTCTCTTTCCTGTAACTCTTTTTACAGTTCCAGTTACTGTTAAATTATTATTACTTACATCTATAAGATTGACATTGTATCTTTCAGATAAAAATACTTCATCATAAGTTGTTACTTCATAACTATTTTCTGTAGCATCAAGAAGTTTTACATTTTCAACTTCCCAATTAGTTTTAACATTATACAACCAGTTTTGAGACTTCTCATCATTTTTCTCAATACCAATTGATTGCAAATTTATCTTATCATCTTTCTTGAAGAGATATGTTTGCTCATTCTTTTTAAAATCTTTTAGAGTAGCAGTTACTCTTACTTCAATTTTTTCTAAGGTATTAATACCAACATAAGCATACGCATACTGATCTGCATGAACATTGATGCCCCTTTCTAAAGACGCACTAAGTCCACTTACATTCAAAAACTGATTGTCATTCTTATCAAGATATGTTAATGTGACATCATTTCCATCAGAATCTTGAGATATTAAAGATCCAGTAGATCCAAAACCAACAGTTGAATCTACATCAACAATAGTAGATCCAGAAGATACTGAATTTAGTATTTTGGTTACAGGATTTGGAATAAATTCACTGAAAATGGTTCCTGATACATCAATATCCCTTTGATATCCAAAGTCAACACTTAATCTATAATATTGACCTTGATCGTATTGAATCTGCTCAACATTAGTTACTGAACCCCTTGCTCCAGTTTGATCCTGAAACAGTGTAAGGTTAGTTAAATCTAAAGGATTTCCAGTTTTTTCTTCAACTACTAATTTTTGTACAATTCTATAGTTTGCATCAGATGGACGAAGAAGATACTCAGTTGGTTTAATGACTTTTACATCTACACCATATAATGCTCTGAAAAGAATTTCAAAAGATTCATCAGTTCCTTTTGACTTGTAGAAACTGTCTGAGTTGTATATGAAGTTTCTTTGGTCCAGTCCAGTGTATAAACTTCTATCAGAAAAACCAGGAACAACTTGTCTCTTAAGTTTTTTAAAAAATTCCTGGAGGAAGAGGATATTTAGATTATAAATTGTAGATCCTGAACTATGTTCATCAGAATCAGAGGTTGAAAATACTAATTCATCTGGTTGGTTTGATTTAGTATATGACGTAACTCCACTGAATCCTCTTGTGCAGTTGACAAAGGAAGAGTCAGTTTTATATTCATATCTGATTATTTCATCGCCAATCTTGATTAAACCATTAGTTTCTGGGAACCCTTCTGTAAAATTACCAACAGAAGAGGTCTCAATGGTTGTGTCACCATAAGATATGTCAGACAATAAGACAGTAGAATTTTTTAGATTATATAACTCATCAACTTTGACATACTGATCTAAATTTGATACAAGATCAATCACTCCCCCTTGATACTCTTGGGAGATATAATATTGCTCTAGAAAACTAGTGAGTAAAGGGAAGTCCTCTCTCACATAACGTGGGAGTTGGCTAGCAACAATATCCTGGAATTGAACTCTATCTACTGCCATTTATCGACTGCTACTTAATAAGAATAAGTGGAACCACTAGTACTAGTGATAGTACTATTTACCGAGGTTTGTGAAGTGCCCATTGTAGATGTAGTGGTTGAAGAAGTTGTATTGGGGTTTGCCAAAACTGCTGTACCACGTACCAAACTGCCATTTGAATAACTTGATGAAACATTATAATTTGTTCCAGAAACATCATTTCCTGAAGCAATATTATCAGCAATCATATTGACAGTCACATTGGAATTATCTAACTGCATGTAGAGGTCTTGGAGACCAATGACATCATTAGAATAAGGTGACACTGAAATCTCAATCAGAGGAATATCTCTTACCACTCTTGTGGAAATGATATTAATCGGATTCAGTTTAATTTCTCCCTTTTCATAGTCAATAGTTCCGATGTTCCTCTTCACAACAACAGGTTCTGTTGCTGAATTGAGTTTGAACAAGAATACACTACCTGTCTTAAGATCTGAATTTGCTTGATCTCCAAGATAAACAGTTCCATTAATTCCACTAACAGTGAATCCAGATGATTTAATATTATAACCAATAACAGTTCCACTCATGGCTCCTGAGTGACCATGGTTTTTCACATAAAACCTATTACCAAAGCATATTTCATATTCAGCAAACTGATTTAATCTAGCTTCCATATCTCTTCTCATTGTTATGGTTGAGATGTTGGAAGTTATAGCTTCATGACTATTATCAATTACATTTTGATATTTACTGTATTTGAATCTTGCGCCAAACTTATTAAGGTCAGTTGAGTTTGAGTAATTGACAATATTTGATGATATAATTGATCTAACACTTGCAGCAGAAGGTGCAAGGTTGGTATTGTAATAAACATTACTGACTGCCTCAACATAGAGATATTTCAAATCAACAATCTCAGGAACAACTCCTGCAACTGTATATCTTTTCAACTGTTGTTTGATGTTATCTTTAATGTTTGATGAAAGGAAAACTCCATTATAAGGTTTAATGCTTACAAAAACCTTTCCATATGCTGGTGGGTTCAGATCCTCACCACCAAATGCAGATACAGATTCAGTTTCTGCATAGATGGTTGGAATAATTGATTCATAGTCTGCTGCAGTAACTGCTCTATTCTGAGAAGCATAGATCTGAGTAGAATACTTTTTGATAGAGTTTACAGACTCAATTGCCTTACCACCATAGGAGGTTTGATTTGTTGTGATAAGAGAAATGCCATTAGTTACCACTGTTCCATTATTATCAATCAATCTTCCAGAGAAGGTAAAGTTGGAGAGATTGTTTCCATCTGCACCATTAGAAATAATATAACCTACAGTCACATAGTTTGGATCTTCCAGTGCTTGTCCAAATACTCCATCACCAAACAAAAGTTCATATCTCTCATCAGGAATCTCTTGAATAAAATAAACTGGTGATGTTGAAGTAACTTCAAATAAACTATCTGCTAATCTATACTTTCTTGATACTGTTGATGATCTTGACTCTCTTACAACAACAGACAGTGTTGAAGTATCAATACCAGGATTGTCTAGGATATATCTTTGATTTGGATTTCTTGAACTATAAGTAAATGCTTGACTGATAAAAGTACCTTCATATACATCTATATCATTGAAATATGCTATCCCAGTGGAATCTACTGGAGCAGTGATATCAGAGGGTATAGAGAAGGTAAAACTAGTGTTTCCAAAGGCATTTGAAGTGGTCAGTACTAAACCTGCCTTGAGTGTTAATGTAACTGCTGTGGTGCTTGATGCATCAACAAAGAATGATACTGTTGCTCTTGCTGCCTTTCTTGATCTAGGTACATAACCAATATTTCTTGCCAGAGATACAATGTTCTCTCTTAATGTAGCGCTATCAATGAACACCTCATTGGTGACCATGTTAGCATTATAAGAATTGATATATGTGTTATATGCTAACGCATCAATGATAGTGGAAAGGTTAGACCCTTCATAATCATAGTCAGTAAAATTAGAGTTTGCCTTTAGGTAGTCCCTAATGGAAACTTTAATCTGATCAAAGTCTAAGTTGCTAAAATTTACTAGAGGCATTTACCTAGTGGGCTGCAATGCGAATGTTAATTCTTGTGGTGGAATATCTGCTCCTACAACACGATATTGAACAGTAATGTTTAATTCATTACCTTCAAAATCAGCTGCTACATACACATCAATTAAATCAACTCTTGGTTCATTATTTTCAATTGTTTGTACAATTTCATCACGTACCACAGAAGCAGTGAGACTATCCATTGCCTCAAAAAGAAGACCATTCACACCACAACCTAAGTTAGGTGCAAAAGGTCTTTCTCCTTTTATTGTCAGTACTAAATTACGAATTGATCTTGCAATAGCAGTTTCATTTTTTAGAGCGATCAAATCCTCATTCAGAGGATTAATCTGAAAAGATGCACTAATATCTTTGAATCCTTTACTGATTCTTTCAACAGGCACTTTTTTAGTACAAGAATGCTGACATTATTTAGACACTAAAACTCAGTTAATGGAATGGGTTCTGTTCCATATTCCCAATCATCATAATCATCATCATTACGAATCTTTTCATGCAATTCCTTCTGAACTGCAAAGTCGTGCTTCTTAGGTGTTAGATCATCATTAGCAATCTCACGAAGCATTTTTTGTGATTTTGGATTTCTGTGATAGTCAGTAATTAAACCATCAGTACCCCATTGTTCATACATGTAATCTGCATCCCTATCTGGATTGGGATTGTTTGCCATCTGTTTTCTCCTGATCAGGTTGAACAGAACTTTTTAAGGGGTTGCTATCCCTTTCTTTTGCTGTCTTCCAGAAGTATTCTTCTTCATCACCCATACCAAGTTTATCATATCCACACTCTACTTGATAGTACTGTGTAGAAACCTTGAAGTCAGGCATCTTTGGTTCCTTAGGTGTCAAACTATTATCATAGATTCTAAGTCTATTATTAGGATACAAACAATACTGTCCATTGACCAGTTCAATTAAATTATGTGACTTGTGTTCTGCAGGGTTCTCACTGGTTGCCCAATCAACATAATCAGGATCATGATGGTAATTATCAATGGTACAAACATAAGTTCCCATCATAGTACCATGATCTCTGGTATAACATTCAAAGTCCATACTACCAATGAACTTCTTATCAATACTAACTACCCCATAATCCATACAGTTCCAAAACTGTAGGTTAGGTAAACTCATAT
>Ga0129342_1000167_pt1 | contig 25273 bp, 22 predicted proteins | sample CPBDNA_5_FD_94426 | JGI IMG/M metagenome (GOLD analysis project Ga0129342, IMG submission 94426) | Freshwater to marine salinity gradient microbial communities from Chesapeake Bay, USA - CPBay_Sum_15_0.2_DNA | ecosystem: Environmental > Aquatic > Marine > Coastal | place: USA: Chesapeake Bay...
AATGAAATTTTTCACGTCTTTACTCTAAAATCTGGAATTATTTATTCATTTGTACTTTATTTTTACAATATTAAAAAAAGTAAAAGTATTTTATCTGTAAATGGTCTTGGTTATTTATTTAGTGATAATACGAAAGCAATATTGTTAAGAAATATCTTACGACCATTCTTGAAAAAAACATTTAATAAAGCTTTCGATGTCATAATCTTTCAAAATGAAGATGATAAATCTCAACTAGAAACCTATTTAAAATTTAATAATAAATCTCAATTAATTGAAAGTTCTGGAATTAATACAGAAAAGTATGTTCTTAAAAAAAATTTTAACAAAAAATTAAAAATAATATTGGCATCAAGACTTTTAAAGGATAAGGGAATTAAAGAGTATTCAAATTTAATAAAAAAATTTGATAAAAACAAATTTGAGTTTTTCCTTGCAGGGGAAATTGATAAAGGCAATCCAAGCTCACTTAATGAATATGAGCTGAAAGAAATATTGAAAAATAAATCGCTAAAATTTTTAGGATACTTAGATATAAAAAATGAACTACACAACTATGATATTTTGATTTCTATGTCTAAATATGAAGGGTTTTCAAGAATAATGCTAGAAGGAACTTACGTAGGTTTGTTTTGCGCTAGCCTAGAAAACTCTGGTACAAAATTTATTAAGGAATTAGAGAATACAATTCTTATTAATGCTGAAGAACTTGAAAATGTACATAATGAAATTATTATGAGTCTTACAAACTCAATGGATATTTCTTTAAATAATAGAACTAAAATTATTAACAAATACTCAACTAAAGCAGTGGCAGAAAAATTTCTAACTATTTACAAAGAAATATAAAAATATGAGCGAATTTCAACTAAATATATATTCAGCAGCCTTACTAACTATTTTGTTTTCTTATTTTTTAAATTTATATTTTTTAAAAATAGCTAAAAACTTTACTTTTAAAAATAATCAAGACCAAAAAAGACTTGTAAATAATAACGTACCTCCAATTGGTGGTTTAGCAACATCAATTTCATTTCTTATTTTTGTAAGGCTATTAGGTAAAACAGATTCTGAATTCATGATTATTGGTTTGTTTGGTGTCATGCTCTCAGTAATAGGTGTTTTGGATGATTTTTATAACTTAAATTGGAAGTTCAAATTATCTAGTCAAGTATTATTCGTTTTATTGCCCGTTGTTTACTTAGATGTATTTATAAATTTTGAAGCTTTATTGAGTGTTGATTTGGAAAATATTTTAAATATTGCCGTTTCAGTAACTTGGATCGTTCTATTAATTAATGCTATAAATTTTATTGACAACATGGATGGGTTAGCAGTTGTAGTGACTGGGAGCATTTGTATTCAATTTATTTTATTTACATATTATTTAGATCAAAATAAATTAACAGATATTTCAATAATTTTGCTATTCAGTATTCTTGGATTTTTAATTTTAAACTTTCCTCCTGCAAAAATATATCTTGGTGATTCAGGGAGTTTGTTCATTGGTTTTTGTTTGGGATTTTTAAGCATATTGTTTACATGGAATGCAGGAGGCCAATCAATTTTCAATTATACAATTACACCTGCCTTGTTGTTTTTTACAATTCCAGTTTTAGACTTTTTTATTATTATTGATTACAGAGTCAGAAGTAAAATTTCACCTACAGTAGGAGGAACTGACCATATATCACATAGATTGCTAAACCTTGGACTATCAGAGACTAAAACTCTTTCGATATTTTTTATTTATAGTTTTATTTGTTTTGTTTTAATTTCAATATCGGCATTGCAAGGCAGCATGATAAGTTTTTCCATTTATTTATTTGTATTATTTATCACATTTATTTATTTAAGAAAACTAGAAATCTTAAATTAAATTATCTTCTAGTTGAATTATTCTTTCTGGTGTTCCTGCATCAACCCACCAAGAATTTAACTGAATATGCTCGCAACATGACTTGTCTATGTAAATATTTATCAAATCAGTAATTTCTAACTCTCCTCTTTTAGACGGTTTAAGAGTTTTTATCTTATTAAACATTGAGTAATCAAATATATAAACACCGACAACCGCAAGATTGCTTTCTGGATTTTTTGGTTTTTCAATAATCTCAATTACTTTTTGATCATGACCAATTGATGCAACTCCAAATTCCTCTGGATTATTTACTTCTTTTGTAAATATTAAAGATTTTTGATTCTGTACAAAATTTTCGAAATTAACATTACTTAACAAGTCTTCTCCAAAAAAATTATCACCTAATACACATACAATAGCCTCATCTTCACTGACTTTATTTTCTGCTTGCAAAAAAGCATGAGAAATGCCTTTTGGTTCATTTTGTACAACATAATCGATACTTATACCTTGAATAGATGAAGTGACATCTTTTATTAATTGGTCATATTGAGGATTTGTGATAATTACAAAATCATCTAAACCCCATTCAATCAGCTTTTGAATTTGAAGGCTTATCATTGGTGTTTTTTTAACCCCAAGAAGAACTTTGGTGCTTTCATTGCCCCTAAATCCTTGTAAACGCTGTCCAAGACCTCCTGCGGCTATAAGTGTTTTAATTTTCATAACAATATTAAATTATATAGTTATAATAAGTTTTTGTTCTAATGAATAGCAATAATAGAAACATAATTTTAGGCGGTGTTTTAATAACAGTTGCTGCACTAGTATTTATTTTTTTAGTTCCTAATTTTGAAAGAGAAGAGTTTGATAAAGATAAAATTGAAGATATATCCCAAGGGATTACTACTACCTCAGAAGTTCAGCAAGAAAGCAACAATGATGAAACTAATGATAACAATTTACAAAACCAAGATGAAGAATTGGTCATCACAGAAAATGAAAAAAGTGAGATTGAAAAACTACTAATTAATAATGAAGGAGATCTTAATTTAGATATAAGTGCTTATCTAATAATTGGATCTGATGAAAGAAGTTTAAACTCATCTGATGCTAGAGGATATGTACAAGGATCAAGAGCAGACGTAATTTTGCTTGGAATATTAAATGAAGATTCAAAGAATAATCACTTAATATCAATTCCTAGAGACTTGTTGATTATTAATTCATGTACAAGTGAAATCGAGCGTATTAATGGTTCATATCAAAAAAATGAATGTGGAAATAGACCTGAAAATCTTGCAGCTGCAATTTTAAATTTAACTGGAATTAGAGTTGAAAATTTTGCTAGCTTTAATTTTGAAGGTTTTGAAAAAATAATTGATTCGTTTGGTGGAATTGAGATTTGTGTAGAAAAAACACAAAAAGAAGGATTCTCTTTTGAATTACAAAAAGGTTGTCAAACTGTTAGTGGGAGCACTTCATTAAACTGGGTTGTTTCAAGAAATACAGAAGTGCTTGTTGGCGAAAAAATTATAGATGAAAATGGCGAAGATGCATCTGTTTGGGAAAAGATGTCTGGCGTGAGTGATCTTACTAGAATTGAAAGACAACAATATGTAGTTCTTCAAATGTTAAAAGAACTTGATAATTTCGATAATATAAACGAATTTACAAATTTTATTGAAGCTATTGAAGAAACTTTTATTATAGACGAAAATTTATCTATAAGAAAAGCTATTGATTTACTGTGGAATTTACGAGACATAGATTTAGACAATATTCAAAAACACACTTTACCAACTTATCCATATGAACTTGAAGATGGTAGACAGGTTTTGATAATGAAAGAAAGCTTCAAAGAATTTGCTTTGAATAAGGGAATTTTAGACTTTTAAGAGCTTAGAGATTTTTTAAAAAAATAAATTGGAATTAGCCAAAAATAAATTGCAACATCAGGGGCGTATATCAAATCGTTTGTGAAGTTTTGAATAAGTAGCATAATCATTAATACTGACTCTAATTTATAATCCTTCTTTAAATTAATGATTATTAAGTAACAAATACAAGAAAACAATATTATCACAGGAAATAGACCGTATTCTACAGCCATTGTTAAAAATCCATTGTGAGAAGTAGTAATTTCATCATATTGGCCCAAAGAAAATTCAGAAATTTTAGAATCAAATGCTCCATTATCTGAAATTAATTCGGAAGACCTCATACTCATTCCGCCTACAAAATTTGAATACCCACTCATTAAATCTTCAATCCAAAAGAAATACATCCTCCCATTAATTATTGACCACTTCCATGATTGGTCATTGGCGTACAAAATAGAGCTCTGACTAAATAAGGTTTGATTACCATTTGGAATTTCGTCAAATTTTACTTTTAAAACTACTTCAAAATCTTTTCCTGATAGGTTATAACTATTTGGGACGCCAATCCAGTATGATCTAGGTTTTATAAGTTTTAAACCATTTTGTTCATACCTAATGGCGCCTTCATTCCTATTATCAAAACTACGATCACTAGCAGGTAAGAAAATAAAATAATCTTTATCTTTTGTTGATTCACTGAATATTGCTTCTAATTTAAACTCATCAGAGTTTATGTTCAAATTTTGAATTATTCCTCTTAAATACATGTCACCAGGAGACTGCCCATCTGCATATCCACCAACTTCGAAATAAGAGTTATTTTCTATCAAGTTGATTACATAACCACTGGTGTGTTTTGAACCTAATTGTTCCCAAGTGTTGAAATCATTTGAATAGTAAAAAGAAACAGTTGATCTTGGGAGAAATCCATCTCTATAGTCAAATTTTAGTTTCAAATATCCTTCCGCAGGGCCCTTTTGTCCTGAATAAACTTTACTCAAAGAAAGCTGTTTTTCATCATCTGTATATGAAATGTTAAATTGTTCTTTAACTATATCTTCATCAAGAGTCACCAGATATTCTCTGTAAACCTCTTTTACGTAATTACCTCCACCTACTCCTTTGAAAGGTTTTACATTTTCAATTGCCAAAGAATTAAGAAAAAATCTGTTTGATTGCTTTAAAAATACTGAAGGTAATAAATAAATAACTAAAATAGAGAGGATTGTGGAAATGTAAAATAGTCTTTTCTTTTGTGAACGACTAATTTTTTTAGAATTAAAAACTAATATTACTAAACCTATTAGAAGTGCTAAGTATGATCCTCTTGAATATGTTAGATATAAATTAAAAAGAGAAATTATTGTTAATACACTATTAAATTTATTGGAAAGTAAATGAAGAAAAATATCATCAGAATTGATAATTTTTTGAATACAAATAAAAGCGTAGACAGAACAGATAATACCAATAACATTAGGACCACCTCCTTGCAGGCCTCCTAACCTTCCTGAGGAAAGTGGATTCAAACTTCCAGTATTATTTAATATCCAACCATCTATAAATCCTGGAAGTTGAATTTGAAAAACAATTACTAAAAAGTTTGCAATCATAACAATACTTAATTGATTAAAAATAGAAAAAATTGAATTATTATCTTTGATTACAATATCTATGCAAAGATAAACAAGAGAAAAGTAAAAATAAATTCTTAAGTTTGTTTGGTTGAAAAGTTCAAATTCATTTGAAATAAAAGATGTGTAAAAAATAAAAGCAATTAAAAATCCAGAGAAGACTTTGTCAGAATTGCTAATGTTTAAATTTTTTATTTTTATAACAACTAAAAATAAAAATAAAATTATTAGTGGTAAGTCTTCTAGATTTATTCCGCCAATATCAAATCCAAAATTTGGTGGAATGAGAAGAGAAAGTGCAAAAATTCTTCCAATGTTTTTCGAATTAATTTTTAAAACACTCATAAATTTGTTCAAGTGGGCCCGGCAGGACTCGAACCTGCGACCGACGGATTATGAGTCCGTTGCTCTAACCAACTGAGCTACAGGCCCTAATAATTAAGAAATTATAGACTGAACTTTAAGAGCAAGGCTCATGTCACCGGCAACTTTTAATTTACCAGTCATAAAAGCAGCTTGTGGACTTGAAGAACCGTCCATAATTGCTTGCATTGTTTCAGTATCGGTTGTTACTGTGCATGTAGCTTCATTATCATCTGATGATATTTCTCCATTAACACCGTCTATAAATACAACTGTGTCATCAGCAACAAACTTAACTGAACCACCTAGAACACTAAGGTCTTTACCTTCAGCTCTTTCTTTTACTATTGCAAGATAATCCATTATTCCTCCATTCAAGACAATTATAGTGTGTAATTTCTTATAAAGCTCCGAGGGTGGGACTTGAACCCACAACCAACGGATTAACAGTCCGCTGCTCTGCCAATTGAGCTACCTCGGATAGCAAATTAATATTACTAGGATTCATACAGTATTCTGATAAATTTCTTTTTTCTTTTTTAAATCTTCAACCTGTTGCAATAAGGAGAAGTCTTTCTCATCATCTTGTTCAAATTTATAAATTAATTTTTGTATTTTTATATCAGCAAAGTAGAGAAACAATCTTGCTAGAGCTTCTGCATACTCATCTGGTAAGAAAGAGATGTTTAAAAAATCTTTTGCTTGCTTACTATTATTTTTTAAATTTTCTATTAGTAATGCATAGTCTTCATTTAGTAGCAAAATCTCTTTTTCATTGTCTAATATTTCAAAATTATTTTTAACAATGCTGGAAGTAACAATATCTTGAAAAATTGCAATAGAGTCTAAAGTAGTTGCAGATACTTCTTGATAATCGCTTTCTGATTGAAAATTTAATTCCCTTTTAAGAATTTCTTTTTCTGTGTTTAGCTTTTTAGATAAAAAATCTAAGGCCATATCAACTTCTAGTGGACTTAACTTGCCTGTAATTTTTCGAAAATAATTGAATACATTCTTTTTATTTGTATCATCTTTTACAAATTTATTAAGAAGAAATTCAACAATTTCGTCATTATTTTTTAGTATGTCTTTAAATGCTTCTGGCTTTGTTTCAAAAACTTCAGAAATGTCTTTATATTCAGAAGGAAGATCTAAACAATGTATCTCTAATTGTTTAGATACTTGGTTTTTAATTTCTAAAACTCTTTCTGTAGCTTTAAGGCCTGCTTCGTCATTATCAAAACAAATTAGTATTTTGTTTGTATATCGTGCAACTGATTCTAGTTGTTGTAAAGTCAATGCTGTACCCGAAGGCGATGCGGCATTTGAGAAACCTAATTTGTTTAATGAAAGTACATCAAAATAGCCCTCTACAAGAAACACGTACCCCTTTTTCTTAGTTTCAGTAATAAATTCTTTTGTAAAGTAGAGATTCCTATTTTTTTTATAAAGGACTGAATCAGAAGAGTTCAAATATTTTGGACCAAAATCATCAATTGATCTTCCGCCATATGCAATTACGTCGTTTCTAAAGCTAAGTATTGGAAACATTATTCTATTTTTAAAAAGCATGTTTTCGTTACTACTCATAAAGCCGAGTCTTTTTAGATCATCTCTTGTAATTTCATTTGTTTTACAATACTTATTAAATTTATCTTCATCTTTATCAACAAACGAGATTGAATATTTATTTATATCATTATTATCAAATTTTCTACTCTCTAAATAAACTTTTGCTTCTTTAGAATTCTCAGATCTCATAGATTCACTAAAGAAATCACTTAATAGATCCATCTTATTTTGATAAACTTTAAAGTCATTATTTTCATTTGTCTGTGTGTAAGAGAGTTTAAATCCATACTTTTCTGCGACAAATTCTATTGCGTCTTGAAATTCTAAATTGTTTATTTCTTGAACATACTTAAAGATATCCCCGCCCTCTTTGCATCCAAAGCAATGAAACAAATTTTCTACGTCTGTAAAACTCATACTTGCTGTTTTTTCTCCGTGGAATGGACACAGTGCCATGCCCTTTGTTCCTCTTAGCTTTCCTGAAGTAGTAGAAAGTATAAAGTCGCTTATTTTTGATCTTTTTTTAAGATCCTCTATTGATTGTCTAGCGATACCCATTAGATGCCACTGAAATAGTCAAGAAGGTTTTCAATTGAAATTCGTTCTTGCTCCATTGTGTCTCTGTTTCTTATTGTTACAGACTTATCATCTAGTGTGTCAAAGTCAACTGTTATACAGTAGGGTGTTCCAATTTCATCTTGCCTTCTATATCTCTTACCAATTGATTGGGTTATATCAATTTCAATCCTATATTTTTCTTGTAACATATTCTTTATCTTATTTGAGATGTTTATCAAATCATCTTTTTTACTTAAAGGTAATATACCTATCTGAATTGGAGCATGATTAAAATCAAATCGAAAGAGAGTCCTTGTTGTGTCACCAACCGTGTCTTCGTCATAGCTTGAACAAAGAAGTGCAAAAAGAGTTCTGGTTAGACCTCCAGCTGGTTCTATAACTGTTGGAATAATTTTTTTATCTGATTCTGGATCAAAGTAAGACAAATCTTTTCCACTTGAATTTTCATGAGACGATAAATCAAAAGTTCCTCTATTAGCTATACCTTCGAGCTCTCCCCATCCCCACGGATATTTAAACTCTATATCTACTGTTTTTTTTGCATAATGAGCTAACTCATCATTGCTATGCTCTCTGAGTCTTAGTTGAGTTTCTGGGATACCAATAGACTTGTACCAATTCATTCTTTTGTTTACCCAGTAATCAAACCATTTATCTTCATCTTCTTCTTTACAAAAGAATTCAATTTCCATTTGCTCAAATTCTCTTGTTCTAAAAATAAATTGGCCTGGTGTTATTTCATTTCTAAATGACTTTCCAATGTTTGCTATTCCAAATGGTATTTTTGCCCTCATTGTTCTTAGAACGTTTTCAAAATTAACAAATATGCCTTGTGCTGTTTCAGGTCTTAAATAAACAGATGAGTTTTCATTTTGAATAGGACCAATACTTGTTTCGAACATTAAGTTAAATTGTCGTGGCTCAGTTAAGTCCTCTTTTTTTAAATTTTCTGGAACTTGATCTACCCTGAATCTTTCCCCAGTAGGTTTATGATCAACCATCGGATCTGAAAATTCTGCTAAATGTCCTGATGCTTTCCATACTTCTGAACTTTGAATAATAGCTGTATCAACTGGAAACACAGATATGTCATTATCAAGGTTGAGATCTTTCCACCAATAAGTAGCAATACTATTTTTAAGTAAAACCCCAAGTGGTCCGTAGTCATAAGAACTACGAAGCCCGCCATAAATAGAAGAAGCGTTGAAAACAAAGCCTCTAGCTTGTGCAATTTTAACTACTTTTTCAAATAAGTCTTTGTTAGTTTCTTCCATAAGTTCTATTCCTTGATTTAAATTCTAGTAACACATCGTCTAATATGTCTTCATTTACATCTGGCCACAAAGTATCTATAAAAATTAGTTCTGAATATGAAAGTTGATAAAGTAAAAAATTACTAATTCTTTTTTCTCCTGCTGTTCTAAGCAGCGCATCAGGATAAGGCATTTCAGGATATTGAAAAAAACTATAGAAGGTTTTACTTACAATTTCAATATCTAGATGTTTATCAATGTTTTCCATATGAAGATTCACTACTGCTTTATGCATTTCATTATGTGATCCATAGTTAAATGCAAAGACAAGATTCAATGTAGAATTGTTTTTTGTTAATTCCTCAGTTTCTATCATAAGTTTTTTATTTTCATCAGGAATTTTTGAATCAGTTAAATCACCGAGAAATTTAAACTTCACTCCCTTTTGATTGAATTCATCTCTTCTTCTTGTAAGAATATCTCTATTAAAAAACATTAGAAAGTCTACTTCTTCATCTGACCTGAGCCAATTTTCTGTAGAGAATGCATAAACTGTTAGCCAAGACAGCCCGTTTTTTATAGCCCAATCAATAGTTTTAGAAAGTGACTGCTCCCCTGCAGCATGTCCAGCTGTACGAGGTAAATCTTGGTTTAAAGCCCATCTACCATTACCATCCATAATTATTGCAAGATGATTTAATGATTTGTTATTGTACACTAACCCAAACCTTTTTCAATATTTGATTTTCAATCTTTTTAAGTTTATCTTCTTCTTTGTGTGAAAATCCAATTAAATGTAATAAACCATGAATTAATACTAATTGGAATTCTTCAACTAATGTTTTTTTATATTTGAACGCATTTTTTTTTATAAGATTTCTATTTAAAAATAAATCTCCAAGAATTTCATTCTCCTTTTTATCTAATTTGTTAATTTCTTTTAGGTTCCTATATAGAGGAACAGTAATAACATCTGCCGGTAAATTTTTATTAAAATAATGATAATTTAATTTTTGGGAATCACTATCTGAAACAGAGTGAAGATAGAAAATAAAATTATTTGATATTTTAAAATGGTTTAAATATTCATTTTTGGCATTTTCCATTGCAACTTTTTCGTTTTGATAAAAATAACCTTGATAAAGAATTTTCAAATTATTTATTCTTCTTCTGTAATTTCTGGATAAAGCACTCTTTGATGGTATAAACCTTCAAGACTAACTTGAAATGACTCTTTAATAGTATCTAATTCTTTGAAGGTGATAGGTGCGTTGCTTAGTTGACCATCAGAGATCTTTTCATTAAATATTTCTTCTATAACATTTCTTATTTTTTTCTCATCTGCATCCTCATTCATAAAAATTGCTCTGGAGGCTGCCTCTAAGGAGTCCGCTAACATAAGTATTGCTGACTCTTTAGACGTTGGTTTTTGACCTAAGTGTCTAAATTCTTCTTTTGAAACACTTGGATTTACCAATTTTTCTTTTTCGTAAAAATATCTCAGTACTGCATCTCCATGGTGCTCTATTATTCCCTGATAAACTATTTCAGGAATTTTAAATTTTTTTGCTAGATTGACACCATCTGTAACATGATTTTTGATTATATTTGCTGATTCACTGGGTGATAATCGATCATGTGGATTAGTGTATCCAATTTGGTTTTCAACAAACATTGTTGGGTTCATTGTCTTTCCAAGATCGTGATAATAAGCCATTGCTCTTGCTAATTGACTATTCGCACCAATTTTGTTTGCTGCTCTATCAGCAAGTGTGCCTACTACAAGAGAGTGATTAAAAGTTCCTAAAGCTTTATCCTCCAAGTGTCTTAGAGCAGGATGATTTCTGTCCGCTAATTCAGACAGTTTAAAACCTGATGTGAGTTTAAAAATACTCTCTATATATGAGGTCAAAGAAAGTGCAGCCAAGTTAGCAACTAGTGCGATAAGAAAGGAAAAAATAAGAATTTGAGTCAGGTTTCCATCATCTCTTAAGAAAAAGTAAACTCCAAATGCTAGCAATGGTTGGGTCAAAGAAATATAAACTATTCTTTCTCGTAACAATAATCGGTCAGTTTCTTCTGATAAAAAAATTGCAGGGATTATGGTTCCAAGAGCACCTAACGCAACAAGTCCTACGCTTCCACCACCAGCAAGAGCAAGAAGTGAGCTAGATAATGACAAAATTAATGTTGCTCTAAGGTTTAATAACGTTACAGAAAGTATACCTACGAATGAAATGGGTAAAGAATATTGGATAAATTCTAAGTCTGATAACTGAGAGAAGTATGAAACTCCCCTTAAAAATATTGATGAAATTAAAATCAACGTAAGCATCAAAAGCAATTCATTATCATTTGCCCATATAGTATCTCTAAGCCTCCACAGCAAAATATAGAGTACTAAAAAAACAGCAAAAATTATTGGTATTGCAGCTGTTTGTACTGTTCTAGATTCTCCAGATAAGAACCCTAATTCATTTAAAGCTTCGAATATGACTTCATTTATTACTTCGCCTTCGCTAACAATGATTTCGTCTTTAAAAAATTGAATTGTAACATTTTCGACGGCTTCTGCTGCCTTGTCTTTTTGTTGGTTCCATAACTCTTCCTCAAGTTTTTGATTAGCAATTAAGTTTTCTGCAATAATCTCTCCGACCGTTGAACTTATTCTTGCTTCTGGAACTATTGCGTAAAGCTCACTTGGCAGATTTAAAGTAGGAGAATTAGAAACTATAGATTGCCTTTGTTGATTTAAGTTTTCATTACTAACTCCTTTGGATAAAAATTCATTAGCTTTGTTTTTTGCCTCGAACTCAATTTGAGTTAAAAAATTTGTATCATTATTTTTATCGGTATTTGAAATCTCTACAAGAACCTCGATAGCAGATGTTGAAATTGTTGAAAATAGTAATGATGACCTAATATTTTGAATCTGTTCTGATTTTGTTAATTCAATTATTATTAAATTTGGTTCTGACTGCTCAAGCCCTTCTTCATCACTTTGCTCTAATATTTCTTCAGTTCTTGATTTAATGACTGTTAGGAACATTTCAGTAATGCCGTCTATCACATCTGTCGCTACAGAAGTGTCTATGGAGTAAACAGGCGCAACATTATTTATTGCCTCATCTTTTAAGGAATTTGTTTTATTCTCGTCAATAACAGTTAAGTACCTTGGGGCAGAGAAGGTTGTTGGAGATTTATCCCCTATCTCCAGTTTTATAACTTGATTTTCAGGAAAGATTGTAAAAGAGATAAACCAAACAGCAGAAGAAAATATTAAGATATATGTTATCTTCTTGAGATGCAATATGTATTTATTCATTATTTATCAGGGAATATTTCTAATATTTTAGAAACTATTTTATTTCTTACAATATCAGTATTTTCAAATTCTAGAACTGAAACTTCTTCAATTGAAGATAAGGTTTTTCTTGTTTTTTTTAGACCTGAAAATGTCTTGTTATTTAAATCTATTTGAGTCTCATCGCCAGTGATAATCATCTTTGAGTTTTCTCCAAGCCTTGTAAGGAACATTTTAATTTGGCTAATAGTTGCATTTTGTGCTTCATCCAAAATTATACATGCATCATTTAAAGTTCTACCTCGCATATATGCAAGTGGCACAATTTCAATATTTCTCTTTTCTATTAAATACTTTAAAGTTTCATTTCCGAAAAAATATTCTAGAGAATCAAATAGTGGGACAAGATAGGGATCAATCTTTTGTGAAAGATCGCCAGGAAGGTATCCTAACCTTTCACCAGCTTCAACAGCAGGACGAGTTAAAACAATTTTTTTAATTTTATTTTCAGAGTACATTTTTACAGCACTAGCAACTGCTAAAAAAGTTTTACCTGTACCTGCAGGACCAACCCCAAAAGTTATGGTTGAATCATCTATAGTTTCAAGGTATTTAAATTGATTAATATTTTTAACTTTTATAAATTTATTGTCTATGACGTTTAATTGACTGATTTTTGATTTACTAAGCTTTTCTGGTTGTCTAATTTTTGCTATTAATTCTAAATCTGGTAATTCAATTGTTTTATTGTTCGAACCCATGATTAACATTTCGTCCAATATCCTTGTTGCTTCATCTGTATCAGGAGTATTGCCGTTAATGTATATCACGTTACTTCTTACATTAATTTCTAATTTAGGAAAGAGAGATTTTAAGTAATTGAGATTTTGATCATTAACACCAAAAATATTTACTAGTTCTTGATCTAAAGGAATAGTTTTCTCAATATTCATTATATATTTTTTAATTTTTGGCCACCGATTAAATGCATGTGTATATGAAATACTGTCTGCATTGCATCCTCATTTGTATTAAACAACAATCTGTATCCCGATTGATCAATATGATATTTTTTTGCTAAATTTTTTGCACAAATAATCATATTTCCAATTAAATTAATATCCTCTTCTGACAAATCATTTATTGTAAGAATTTTCTTTTTTGGAATAATAAGTATATGTACTTTAGCTACTGGATTAATATCGTGAATCGCAAAAATTTGCTCGTCTTCATAAATAATATCTGATTCAATTTCACCAGATAAAATCATTTCAAAAACTGATTTATTCTTCATACAATATTTTACATCATTAATGATACTGCAGATATTGCTGCAGTTTCACTTCTCAAGTTAAATTCTGATATTTTATATTTAATATTAAATTTTGATAATTCATTTGGAGACCATCCACCTTCGGGGCCAATTGCAAAAGTATCAGTTTTAGGGGTATCTTTGTTGATCAGTTCACCCGTAATATCAAAACATATTTTAAATAGTGAAAAATCTATTTCATCTGTTACTTCTATTTCTGGAAAAAATGGAGTTCCGGATTGTTCAACTGCAGAAATTGCCCAATTTTTTATTCGATCAATATCAATCCTTGTGTTTTGAGTATTTTCAGTTTTTCCTATAACAACTTTAGATACATTTAGTTCAACAAGTTTTTCAATCATAAATCTGAATCTATTTTTTTCACGAAGAGCTGGTATGAATATTGTTATTTCGTGATTTCTAAGATACTCCAATTTTGATGAAACTTTCACATTATTATTAATAAGGTTTCCAATTAACAATTTTCCCTTTCCTGTAGATATATTTACATTTTCTTCATTTTTTATTCTTAGTACATTCTTTAAGTGGTGAAGTTTTAATTCGTCTAAAGAAATACGCTCTGCTTCTAAGTTACAATCTGGAATATATATAGTTGGAGTAAACACTATTGCTTTAGAAACTCTCTAAATGCTTCTTTGGGAACACTAACTTTACCAATCTGACGCATTTTTTTCTTTCCATCTTTTTGCTTTTCAAGCAATTTTCTTTTTCTTGTAACATCTCCCCCATATAATTTTGCAGTGACATCCTTTCTCAATGCTTTTATTGTTTCTCTCGCAATTATTCTTGATCCAATAGCTGCTTGGATTGGAATATCAAATTGTTGTCTAGGAATCAAATCTGATAACTTTTTTACCCTATTTCTACCAACATATTCTGCATTTTCTTTCGAAAGAATTGAACTGAATGAATCAATTGTTTCACCATTTACTAAAATGTCAAGTTTAACTAGATTGCCTGGTTCGAAATCTAATAAATTATAGTCAAGAGATGCAAAACCTTGTGAAATTGATTTTAACGAATCATAAAAACCGTTTACAAGCTCTAAAAGAGGCAAGCGATATCTAACTTTAACCATTGTTGTGCTTAAATAATTTAAATCTTCTTGTACGCCTCTTTTCTCATTTAAAAGCTGCATAATTGAACCAAGATATTCTTTAGGGAAAAGTAAATTAATTTCACAATATTTCTCTTGAATTGATTTAATATCAGTGTAATTATCAATTTCACTTGGATTTCTAATTATTATTTCTTGATCATTATTTCTTAGTAATTTGAATTCAACAGATGGAGGTGTAACTATTAAGGATAAATCAAATTCTCTTTCTAGTCTTTCAACAACGATTTCTAGATGTAATAAGCCCAAAAATCCACACCTAAATCCAAATCCAAAAGCAGAAGAAGTTTCAGGTTCATAAAAGAAACTTGCATCATTTAAAACATATTTGTCTAGTGAATCTCTTAATTTTGTGTAATCATCAGAGTCAGCAGGAAAAACACTTGAAAAAACTGTTGGTTGTGGTTCTTTATACCCAGAGACAATAATTGGATTTTCATCAGCATCATTTACTAAAGTATCGCCAACTCTAATTTGTGACAAATCTTTTGCACCTGTAATAATGTAGCCAACCTCTCCAGTCATTAGTTTTTCAGAAGGATTAAATTTTAAATCAAAATAACCCATTTCTGTGGGTTCAAAGGAATATTTCGAATTGACTAATCTTAATTTTTGATTCATATTAATTTCATCACCAAAAACTCTAACTGATGCAACCACACCTCTGTAAGAGTCAAAAAATGAATCAAAAATTAAAGCATTTGAGTCTTTAGTCTTTTGAACTGGAGGGCTTACAAGTTCTGGAATTGCATCAAGGAGGTCTTTTACTCCATCGCCAGTTTTGGCTGAGATTTCAAAAATTTCTTTTTCACTTGATCCGATTAAATTAAAAAGTTGTTTTTTTGCTGTATCTTTATCAGCATCTATAGAATCTATTTTATTTAATACAGGTATAATTTCAAGACCAGCTTCTATTGCTGCGTATGAATGAGCAAAAGTTTGTGCTTGAATTCCTTGTGTGGCATCAACTAATAAAACTGCACCATCACAAGCAATTAATGCCCTTGAAACCTCATATGAAAAATCAACATGGCCAGGTGTGTCAATTAAATTAAGAATGACATTTTCAAATTTTAATCGAATAGGTTGAGATTTAATTGTTATACCTTTTTCACGTTCCAGATCCATATTGTCTAACATTTGATCTAAGTGTTCACCTGGTTTAATTAAGCCAGACATTTCAATCAGCCTATCAGCTAAAGTAGACTTACCATGATCTACATGGGCAATAATTGAAATATTTCTTATATTTTTATTATCTAACATATTTATTAAGTTAATATCATATATACCGAAAGGTTTTAAATGGCTAATATTAATTCACAAAAAAAGAGAATAAGACAGGATAAGAAAAAAAATCTTAGAAACAAGTCTATAAAAACACAACTTAAAACAGTGATTAAATCTGTTGAAGATAGCTCTGTTGAAGATAAGTCAAACGCACTCAAAACTTTAGATATTGCATACTCAAAAGGTATTATTACTAAAAATTTTCGAGATAGAAATAAATCAAGAATTTCAAAACTCTAACAATTTTTTTATAGAAACAAGATACCTCTTAGCATTTTCAATTTCATATCCAAATTTATTAATGCTTTTTTCAATTTTATGTGTATATTTAATTGCTTTATCAATCTTATTTTTATCAATACTTTTAATCTTTTTGGAAGCATCTTGATATTTGTAATCATTTTTTTCATTTAAAATTTCTGCGACTTCATTTGGTTTAATCTCAATTAACATTTTTAACCTAACTAGCTCTTTTATGAAATATGATAGAAAATTTCTAAAGTCTCTTTCGGTCTGAGTATAAAAATCTAATATTTTAAAATCTATTGATTTTCTTGAACTATATAAAGTATTTGTTAAATCCCAAGGAAAAAAATTATCTTTTTTTTGTATATCTAAATACAAAATATCAACCGAGGAACCTAGTGATGTAAATTTAGATAAATTTGATTTTTTAATTTGAAAAATATAATTATGGTCTAAATTTATATTTAATTTATTAAAGGAAGTTAATGTAATAAATTCATCAAAAACAAATTTAAATTTATCATTTTCAAATAATGATTGTGCTTGATTTGGAATTTCTTTTATTGAGACTTTTTCAAGACTTATATTAAATTTATCTAACTGGTTTAAGTCTGATATTAAATTATCTGTAACTAATAATTTCATTATCCAACAAAATTTATTATCTTATCTGGAATATAAATAATTTTTTTATAGTCAGACAACTTAATATTGAACTCAACATTACAGATTTCTTCTACTTCTGATTGTTCTAATCCAATATCAGTTTTTCGTGTATGCCTTTTCTTACCATTAATCTGTACTACAAGCTCATATGTAGGGTCTTTTAAGTTTTCGGTATCTACATGAGGCCACGAAGTATTTATCAAATCTTCATTGAAATATTCTTCAAAAACTTCAGATGCAATATGAGGAGCCATGGGAAATAAAAGAATGCAAAAATTTCTTATAATCATATCTTTTGATACTTTAGATATATCTTCATTATTTTTTAGAAATCCTGATAAATCATTATTTAGTTTCATCAAGTCAGACACAGCTGTATTAAATTCAAATTTATTAAGATGATTTGAAACTGAATTAATACTTTGGTTTACTTTTCTAACTATGTTCGTTTCATTATTTGAACCATCTAATTCTTTTAATTTTGACAATGTTTTAATATTTTCCCAAAACTTATTTAAAAACCTCTTTGTACCTTCAATACCGCCATCATTCCATTCAACACCGTCGCTAGGAGGTGCCATAAAAAGAATGTACAATCTTAGAGCATCGGCTCCATGCGTAGCAAAATAAGATTCTGGATCTACTGTATTTCCTTTTGATTTAGACATTTTAGAACCACCAAAATTTATCATTCCTTGAGAAAATAAATTTTGAAATGGTTCATTAAAGTTTAAATAATCCATATCTCTTAGTGCTTTGACAAAAAATCTTGAATAAAGCAAGTGAAGAATTGCATGCTCAACTCCTCCTATGTACTGGTCAACAGGAAGCCAGTTGTTTACTTTTTCTGCATCAAAGGGGTTATTTTCGTTTTTTGGATCAACAAATCTTAAAAAATACCATGACGAATCCACAAAAGTATCCATCGTATCTGTTTCTCTTATTGCCTTGGAGCCACATTCTGGGCAATTCGTATTAACAAACTCATCACTTTTTGCAAGAGGAGACTCATTTGTGTTTTTATAATCATCGATATTAGGCAATAATACTGGTAAGTTCTCTTCCTTCTCAGGAACCATTCCGCACTTATTACAGTTAATTAGTGGAATAGGACATCCCCAATATCTTTGACGGCTTATTAACCAGTCTCTTAATCGGAAAGTTGTTTTACTAGTACCAATATTATTTTTTTTCAAAAATTGAATAATTTTCTTTGAACCTTCCTTGTGAGAATCAAGATTATTAAACTCTCCTGAGTTAATTAATATCCCCTCTCCAACATAAGCTTCATTTTCTATTGAAGATTCTTTATTTTTATCTGAAATAACTTGTATAATTTCAATTTCATATTTTTTTGCAAAATCATAATCTCTTTGATCATGACCCGGTACCGCCATAATTGCGCCAGTACCATAGTTTATTAACACATAGTCTGCAATCCATAAAGAAACCTTCCGACCATTAACAGGGTTTATTACAAAAAGACCAGTGTCTACACCTGTCTTTTCTTTTGTAAGTGACATTCTTTCAAATTCAGATTTCTTTTTTGCATCGTCTACATATTTCTGTATCTCAATGCTATTTGATGAAATAGAGAGGATTTCTTCAATTAGTGGATGCTCAGGTGATAAAACAGCAAATGTCATTCCAAATAAAGTATCTGGTCTTGTAGTAAATACATCAAAACTTAATTCAGTACCATCGATATTCATTGAAAACTCAGCACCTTCAGATTTACCTATCCAATTTTGTTGCATTGCTTTTACATTTTCAGGCCAATCACCAATCTGGCTTAATCCCTCGAGGAGTTCTTCAGAGTATTCAGAAATTTTTAGAAACCATTGATTTAAATTTTTTTGATCAACTATTGAGTCACACCTATCACAATTACCTTCTATTACTTGTTCATTTGCAAGTACTGTTTTACATGAGTCACACCAATTTACTGGAGCATCTTTTTTGTAAGCTAGATTGTTTTTGTAAAGTTTTATGAAAATATACTGAGTCCATTTGTAGTAATCCTTACTGTGAGCAGCAACCTCTCTATCCCATTCGTAAAGCGAGCCTAGTCTAATTATCTGATCTCTCATATTAAGTATGCGTTCCTCAGTAAAGGTCTTAGGGTGTATGCCAGTTTTAATTGCTGCATTTTCGGCTGGAAGTCCAAATGAATCCCATCCCATTGGCGATAAAACATTATATCCGTTCATCATTTTGTATCTTGTAATGACATCGCCAATGGTGTAGTTTCTTATATGACCCATGTGTAAATCTCCAGAAGGGTAAGGATACATACAGAGATTATAAAAATTTTTTTCTTTTGAATTTATGTCACATTTAATAGAATTATTATCCGACCAATGTTTCTGCCATTTGGATTCAATTTTTTGAAATTTATATTCATTCATAACTTATATACTTCTAACATTTTAGGAAAAACATTTTTTATGTCATATATTTCTAATACTTTTTTAATATTCTTGATTTTTTCCAAATAAATTTTTTCATTTTTTAAGTCATTAGAAGCATTTAAAATTGCATCTTTTAAATCATTATTATTACTAAATAGATATCCGTTGTTTTCATTTATAAATTGATTCATAGGCTCTAGATTTCGAGTTATACAAATTTTTTGATAACTCATTGCTTCAAGCAATACTAAGCCAAGACCTTCTGAATAAGAAGGAAAGATAAATATATCGATGCCTTCAAAAAATTTTGACTGATCTTCAATGTATCCCAAAAAGGTGGTTTTCTCACTTAACTCTGGAGTCATTTGATCTTTTAGGAAATCAATATACGATGTTGAACCGTGTCCTCCTATTACAAAATTAAATTGAATTGGTAAATTGTTTAAAGATTCAATCAAATCTTCAATACCTTTATTTTTGTTTAGCCTACCTAAAAAGCCAATACTTAAATTTTGGTTCAAATTTATATTTTTGTGTTCTTTAATTGATATCCAGTAATTAATTACATGTGGCTGAATTTTTTTAGTGAGATTTTTTAACCAAATCTCAACTTCGTGAGATATTACAATTACTGAATCTGCAAAAGTCCACGATTTAATAAGTTTTTTGAAAAAATATAATTTAAATACCTTCTTGAAATTATTGTCAAGATACGAGTCATACTTACCATGTATAGAAACAATCCACTTAAATAAAGTTTTTGTAAAAAGATACTTTTTTAATATATATATCATATAATCACTTCTTGGTTGGTGGGAGTGAATAATATCGTACTCATTTTTTTTTATTATATTTTTTAGCTCAAAGTATGAAAATAAATTAAACATTCTTGGACCGTTAAGTCTAAATATATTGTTGCTACATTCAATTAGTTCTTTTTCAATGGAAAAAATATTTTTATTGTCTTTCCCAATTACAACTATATCAATCAACAACCCTTCATTATTTTGTGCTTTAACTAACTCGAGTAAATGACTTTCAGCACCTCCTCTATTTAATGAATTTATAACATGACAAATTTTCATTTAAATCCTAGGAGTTATCCAAGTAGATTTAGGAGGTAATAATTCATCAATAGACAGTAAATCATTTGGGGTAATTGGAGTGAAGCTTAAAAATTCATCACTCTCTTCTGAGACATCCAATATTGGTGTTATTGTTTCAGAATCTTGGAGAGTTTTTTTAAATTTATATAATTGTGAAATATTGTCATGATTAGGATTTGAATAGTAAGTACCGTTAAATTTAATTCCAAAACTTTTATTTTCAATTGCTTTAAAACCATACTGGATTAATGATTTTTCAAAATCTTCTTTATTAACATTTAATCTGAAAAGATATGACTTAATCTTTATATCATCAAAGTTTACAAGTATGCATTTTAATTTACTTACTGAATCTGTTCTGTTTGCGTACTTCCACCTATGGTGTCCATCTAAAAGAATTAGCTCATTTGTTTCAAAGTTAATTACTTTATTATTTATCTTTTTATCTGGATATAGAGAAAGAACAATTGGTTCAAATTTTGAAATTTTTGTATTATTTTTTATATCATTTTTTAATATTGTTTCTTCATGAAGTTTGACGTCAACTAAACCCTCATCAAAATGTGAAAAATCAGATAAGTACCCCATCACATTGTATGGGGTAAATAAATATTCCCTAATGTTTGAAAATTTCAACTATAAGCTTTCGTTAATAAATTTTTTAAGAAAATCCATAAAATAATTAAACATTGGCTGATCAACACTGTTAAATAAACTGACTCTAATTCCACCAACACTTCTATGTCCATTGATTCCAATTATTCCTGAATCTTTAGCTTGATTTATAAAAGAATCATTGTATTTATCTTCCTTAAATTTAAAAACAATATTTGATTTACTTCTAAATCTCAATTCAGAACTAATGTCAAATAAATTAGAATTTGCATCTAAAAATTTATACAGTTCATTTGATTGGCTTGTAGATTTTTTTTCAAAGTAATCTAAACCACCACTATTTATCATCCATTCAGTAACTAAGTTAAGAACGAATATAGAAAAAGTTGGTGGTGTATTTAATACTGAATTTGATGCTGTCAGTTTTTTTAAGTTTAAATAACTCGAATTATCACTATCAATTAAAAAATCTTTATTAACTAAGCAAATCGTTACTCCAGGGATTCCCATGTTTTTCTGTGCACCAGCGTATATATAACTTACTTTGTCAAAATTAATTGGATATGACCCTAAGTCTGAAGACATGTCAACAAGCAAATTTGAATGAGATACTTCGTTAAAGTCTTTAATTTGTACTCCTTCAATAGTTTCATTAGATGTGAAATGAAGATAATCTAAGTTTTCAAAATTATTTTTTTCTAAATATTCTCCTAAATTATTTTTTGAGACTTCAAATAAATCAGTATTTGTATTAATTTTCTTAAAATCTTCATAAGTTTTTTTACCCCATGTTCCATTAACCAGTACGCCAATTCTTTTATTTTTATCAATATTCATTGGAAGAAGAGTGTTTTGAAAAGTAGCTCCACCTTGTATTAATAAAACATCAAAATTTTCAGGAAGATTAAAAAGCGTTGTGAAATTTAATTTGATATTTTCAAGTAATTCATCAAATTCATTACTTCTGTGTGAAATTTCTAAAATTGACTTCCCAGTATTATCATATTTCTGAATAGACGCTTCTACTTTGTCAATAACATCTTGATGAAGTTTTGACGGACCGGGTGAAAAATTATACACACTCATTAATAATTACACTAATCAACAAATTGATGAAATGCATAGCCTAATATAAAACCAAAATATGAATTTAGTTCTTCTATAGGACTCAAAATTAAAAACAAAATCATTACAATAAAATATTTTAATTGAAAATTATTATTGTAGTTTTTTATCAAATTCAATATTAATAAAATAATTATTACAAGCACTAATGGACCATATGAAACATAGTAAAAAACTAATTTATTTTGAAGATTTATAGGATACCTTATAAGCGAATATCTCCCCGTTCCAAAGTTTTGAGTGGGAAAAAAGTCAAGAAGATAATTTGGTTGTGTTCTATTTGTTAAATACATTTCAATCTGAGTCAATTTAGAAGAATATTCTTGAAATATTATATTTGCATGCAGTACACCTTTGTGATCATTATTATTAAAAGAGTCAAGAACGAATTTATATATTGCAAACCTTTCATTATCAAAGTCAATTAAAGAACTTTTTTCTTCTATAGAATTATCATTAGAATCTTTAAACACAATGTCATCATTAAAAATATTTGCTTCTTCTTTTTCTTCAAAATAATTTAAACAATCTTTACTAGCAGGATTTAAATTACATTCAACAATATTTATCTGAGAAAAAGAAATTACAATTATAGAAAATATAATTATTTGATAATCTATTTTTTTTCGTGTAAAAAATTCAATTATCTCAATAAGTAATAAAAGAGCACAAAAAACCAATGAAAAATCACTTTTTGCTAAGCCAATAATCGTAGAACAAAGTATGAGTGTTGTTAAAGATAGTTTATTTAATGATTTTATACGCAAATATATAAGTGGTAAAAAGTAACTGACTAAATAAGAAGGCTCTCTAAATGTTCCAAGAGCTCTGTGAGAAGCTTCAGGCCAAAATGTAGTTTGAAGAGAGTTAGAATATACACTTGTATTTGATCTGTTTCTTAAAGGTTCAAAAAGGTCAAAGATTTGGGCAAAATATATATAAATGCATAGAACAGAAAAAATAATAATAAAATTTTTGATTTTGGTATCCAATTGTAAATCCTGGATTACATCATTATTTTTAAAAAGTATAAATAAAACAACAAAAGAAATTATATTAAATATTCTTAGTGCAAAATATTGAATATTTAGTAGCTGAGGATTGCTAGCAATAAAAGATAGATCGATAATAATTAAAATTATAAAACCTAAAAGTAACACTTTTAGTAAAGGATTAGTTGTAAAAATATTCTTAAAACTAAAGGCATATAAGAAAATTAAACTTAAACCAATCCAACTCAATGGAATTGAAAATATTTGGTAAGCTTCAAGAAAAATTAGTAAAAACCCAAGAAAAAAACAATACTTGTTAATTACTTTTAGCTTTTGCATCTTATTAACTTAATGATAACTAAAGATTCATTAAAGTTATAAAATATTATTTTTGGTTTGAAAATCTTCTATAAGAATAAAATTCATACACTTTTTGTGAGATCATGCCAAGTGATAAGGCAAGCGCTAAACCGTTAGCTCCATAGGCCGGTGAAAGAAAAAAAGCGCTAATTAAAAATACAATTAGTGAAACTATTCGACTAAACGCATGATAATGAATTAAATTCTTAAATAACAGTAATTGCCGGACCCAGAAAGTATTTAAATAAACAATATATCCAATAAGGAGGATTAATAATGGATTGTAAGCATTTTCAAATGATGGGCCAGAAATTAGATTAATTAATCTATTTCCAAAGTAAATATAAAATACCAAGAGAACTGATGAGATAGGTAACAATATATTCATTAAAAGTTTATTGAAACGTATATTTTGATCTTCTCTTGATAATTTATTTTGAACATAAGGTGTTAAAACTGAAACAATATAATTAATAGGTTCTATCAATCGCTTTGCAATCCTGAAAATACCTACTGTTGAAAAATCTGTAAAATAACCAAGAATGACCAAATCGAAATGCTGAGGGACGATTCCTACAAGTTGATCATATCTTTGTTTTACAAAATCTGACTTAAATTTTGTAAAATATTCTGATAAGTTCTTTAATGAAATTTCTGAAATTATTAAATATTCTCTGCAAATAATTAAACTGAATACTCCATAAGTTACAGAAAATGTAGCGTGTCCGATTAAGTAATTGTCAATACTTGCGTTTGAATTAAATAAAAAAACTATTACTAGAAATCTAAATAAATTCGAAATAGTTTCTACTAGTGCAAATTTTTTAAAATTTCCATTATAAGTCAAAATAGCTTTTGAACTTTCTGAAAATGTTTGAGTTATTCTTGCAAGAAGAAAGAAATTAAGTTCATAACTCATAGAGTAATTTCCAAAAAATGTATTAACCTGTGATCCAAAAATTATTAAACATAAAGAATAACAAATTACCCCAATTATTAAATCAAAGAACAAAGATCGTGTGTACATTTTTTCTCCATATTTTTGGATCATCAATAAAGTTACATCACTATTTCTGGCATGAAGACTTCTAAATATAATTGCAACTAAAGCTAAAACTAATACTGCTTGACCATATTTTATTGTTCCGAGTCCCTTAGTTACAATGCTAACTTGAGCAAAAAGAAGAATGACAATAATCATTTGCGAAGAAGCTAGTTCTTTAATTTCGCTAATTAGATTTTTTATATATTGAAAATTCATTTATTAAGTGGAGCTGAGGGGATTTGAACCCCTGACCCCCTGCATGCCATGCAGGTGCTCTGCCAGCTGAGCTACAGCCCCTAATTTTTTTTTAGCCGAATTGATAAAGAGTCTCACTATCAAAATATATATCATCAATATTGTAATACTCTCTAGATTCTTCAGTAAATATTTGAATTAATATGCCTTTTAAACTAATCAAGAGCCAATTTGAATTTTCCCCTTCATAAATAAACTCATTTATTTTTAAATCTTTTTTTATTTTTTTAATTACTGCATTCATTTGAGTTACTGAATTTGAG
>Ga0129342_1000168_pt1 | contig 25244 bp, 47 predicted proteins | sample CPBDNA_5_FD_94426 | JGI IMG/M metagenome (GOLD analysis project Ga0129342, IMG submission 94426) | Freshwater to marine salinity gradient microbial communities from Chesapeake Bay, USA - CPBay_Sum_15_0.2_DNA | ecosystem: Environmental > Aquatic > Marine > Coastal | place: USA: Chesapeake Bay...
AAAGGTAGAATTAAAAAGAAGACTATGAATGAGGTAGAAAAATTTAGGAAGAGTCTAGATAGATACTGGAATTATCTTGATAGTGTATTAAGAGGGGAAAGGTATAGGCCCTTTACTAGAGACCTAAGAAAAGGCTACATGAAGAGGAACGGAGTCTATCTTATAAGTGAAACACCTTGCGACCACGGGATTAGATATATAGGAAAGTCAAGTATGGATTTATTGAAGCAGGGTTGCAATGGACTTTACGGAAGACTGGGAAGCCACTGGACAAACATAGATAAAGGATTTCATCATCGAAAAGAGTCGACAAGACAATTATTCAGGGAAGGAAAAGGGGCTGAAAGATTTTGGGTCAAGGTCATGACTAACAGTATGGGACTTCTTGAAGGAATGGAAGAGGGATACGAAAAACATTTAATAGGGAGATATAAAGGATGCAACCTAATAAACAAAAATCAGTAGATAAAACAAAAGGGATTATCGTTAACTGTTTAAGGGAAAGCCTAGATAACGTTAGTTCGATAATGAATCTTGAACTAGACGAGGATTGCCTTGAGGCACTCGGTCAATGGAAGGAAGGATTGCTTCGCGCAATGCCACATGTTAAGGAGGACTGGAATGACTAGAATAAATGGGGCCATACCGCCTAGTAGTCTCTGCGATGTTCATCTTCAAACCGAGCATCGAGAAATCAAGCGTATTCCTAACATGATTAGCAAAGGCCGTTATAGTCTTGAGGGAATTCCCGACCAGTTTTGTCTTGGTCCGGGTCACGTTAAGTTTTTCTACAACAAAATGCTTTTTCTTCTTAATCGTTACCACCAGCTTCGCAATGAATGTCTTCGCCGAGGACTTAAGGCAGACGGCTACAGCGATGCATGGAAAGGTGTACCCGATAGTCTTATGTTGGACTGGGACCCAAAGGAATGGCCCCAGGCTAATAAAATTGTAGAGGAAAGGCTTAGGGAAAAGCTTAAAGGGATGAAGATTCACAATTTTACTGGGATAACTGGAAGACCAAAATATGAAAATTTTTAAAAAGATAGAGGAGTTAGGCATAAAGTTTCGTAAGGAAATTGAAAGCTTTAGGGAAGTTTTTAGTCTTGGTGAAGATAAGGACTATAAGGCTGGGTATCTCGATGGCCAGATCGACATGACCGAACAGGTCGTGGCAGAGCTGCGCCCCCTATGGTATACCGCGAAGAAGGAGTGGGACGAGTATGATAGGGAAAACAGGAGGGAAAAAGATGAACTTAGGATTAGTCTAGATGAGGCTAATAATGAAATAATGGTCTATACCGAAAAGGCAGCAAGGGCAGAGAATAGACTGAAGTCATTGGAGGATGACTATAGATTGGCAAAGGAAGAGGTTGAGAAGTTAAAAGGTAATGACAAAACAACTCATGACTATGAGAAGATTCTTGTTCAGGAAAAGAATAATGCCTGGCAGGAGGCCAAACAATACTATTCAGTTGAGGTCGAATATCTTAAAAGAGTTATGAGGGACAATGGACTGGACCCAGACAATATTACAGATACAGGTTCGAGTCATGATTAATTTTTTTTGAAAATACTTGTCTAAAAATTTTTTTATGTCAAAAGAATTTAGTATATTAGCTATATAAATTAAAACAACAACGTTATGGCAAAGTTATCAGAAAAAGACAGCAATATGACAAGTTATTGGGGTGACCAAATTACGGCAACTCCAAATCAATTAATCGAAGCACTAGGTGAACCTCAATGGGGTTACAATGACGGCACTGACAAGACCAATATGGATTGGGTATGTGAAACAGAAGGTGGTAAGGTTTTTACAATCTATGATTGGAAAGAATACAAGCCTTTAAATATGGATTCATACTATGGATTTCATATAGGTGCTCATTCTAAAGAAATCAGCAATCAGGCTTGGATGGAATTAAAAACAATGTTTATCACTCAAAAAATACAATAACAATGGTTGAAGATTTATTAAAAGCAATGATAGAAAACAATCCTAACTACTATGATTTAGGTAGGGTTGTCCACGAAGTATATAATCAATTAAGTTCAAGAGAAAAAACACCACATCCTGAATTCGATAGAATTGATGAAAGGATTATGGTTACTGATATTACTCACGATTTACGTACAAAAAATTTATAACATGTTATACACAAAGGAAAACATAAATACATTTAAAAAGGTTGAAAGTCTTCTACCTCCTTCCATCGTTAACCTAGGTGACAAAAAATGGATGGTATTCACTGGTGAATCTGGAGGTTGGCATAGCATCGACAATACTGTTACACTGGAAATGGTTCAGTCAAGATGGACAAAGTGGGAATCAAAAAAATCTGGAAAGGTAGATTCCAAAATAAAATCTATTGAAGTCAAAGGTAGCAAAGGTAACATGTATACAGTTTCTAATATCAATGGAAGTCTTTCATGTAGCTGTGCAGGATTTGGATTCCGAAGAAGATGTAAACATGTTGAACAGGCCAAAACTCAATTAGGAGTTGCGGCATGATGAACAGAGATGATGTGCTAAGGTCAATGCAGAATGGTGGTGATATGCAAGGTATGTTATATTTTCTACAGAAATATATTATGTACAGAAAAAAGATACTTTGGACTCCTAAAAGAATTGACCCAATGCAAATATATGAGGCACATCAATATGCTATTGAATGGTCGATGAGAGAATTCAATATATGTATTTTGAGAAATAAACAGGGACAGGCTGTAAAAATTTTTTAATTTTTAAAAAAACAAATATGCCAGAATTACCAGAGGTTGCATTAACAGCAATAAAACTAAATGAAAGAATTGGTGGTACAAAATTACACCAGATAAATATAAAAGGTGGGCGTTACCTTAAGCACGGAAAGCCTGAAGGGCTGATTGAGTTGGAACGTAGATTCCCTTGTACAATTGAAGAGGTAGATTTTCACGGTAAGTTATTAACAATGAAACTTAAAGACTCAGCTGGTAAAAATTGGTGGATGTGGAATACATTTGGAATGAGTGGTGGATGGAAGTCCAAACAGTCTAAACATGGTCATGTTGAATTTGTAACAGACGCTGGAAATTTTTATTATACAGATGCCAGAAATTTTGGAACAATCAAATTTACAGACAGTCTTCAAAAAACAGAAGATAAAATAGCCACCAAAGGTCCTAACCATATAAAGGAAGAAATATCTGATGATTTATTCAAACAAAGAATTCAGATGGCTGGTGATAAAAACATCTGTAAAGTTTTAATGGACCAGCGATATATTTCAGGTATTGGTAATTATATCAAGGCTGAGGTTTTATATAGATGCAGGATATCTCCTCACAGGACAACCGGCTCATTAACAGACGAGGAATTTAGTCTATTAAATAAATACACCAATGAGGTAATATGGGGCTCCTTTTATAAAGGTGGTGCTACGCTACGTTCCTATTTAGGTTTAGATTTTGACAAGGGAAACTATGTATTTCATTTTAAAGTATACGGCAGGTCCAAATGCGACAATGGTTATAAGGTAATTAGAGAGGAAACGCCAGATGGTAGAACCACACATTGGGTAAAAGAAATTCAAAAATAAACCTCTAAAAATTTCTCTATGTCGTAAATATTTTGTATATTAGCTATATAAATTAAAACAAATCACTATGGTACAATTAGGTTACGCTTGCATCAATTTGTCATTACCTGCATCACCAAACAGGTCAATGATAAAACGTACATTCGATGCAAAAGGTATTGCATACGCCAGCGAATTGGCAATCACAAATGTACGTACCTTAATCGAGGTTATTAAATGGAATTACAAAAACGATATCAATGTTTACCGCATGTCATCAGACATGGTACCTTGGATGTCACATTACGAACTTACAGATTTACCTGACTACGAACTTTTCAAAAATCTTCTGCATGGTGCTGGTACATTGGCTAAAAAATATGGTCAACGTATTTCATTTCACCCTGGTCAATTTTGTCAACTAGGTTCTGTCAATCCAGACACTGTTATAAAATCAATCAAGGAATTACGGCAACATGCAGAAATCATGGACCTTATGGGGTTGCCTCAATCCAATATGGCCAAAATCAATATTCATGTTGGTAATGCGGCAGGTGGTAAACTTGCTGCAACTGAAAGGTTTGTTAAAAACTTTTCTCTTCTACCTGACAATGTCAAATCAAGGTTGGTTGTGGAAAACGACGACAAACCAGGTTTGTATACAGTACAGGAATTATACGAATTGGTGCACAAACCTCTAGGCATTCCTATTACATTCGATTATCTACATCACCATTGCAATCCTGGTGACCTACAGGAACAGCAGGCACTGGAACTCGCAATATCAACATGGCCTTGCAAACCTTGCACGCATTATTCGTCTTCCAAAAAACTATATGAGGACGAATCAGCTAAGTTATTACAACACGCCGATTATATCTACGAGGAAATTAAAACCTACGGTCACGACATCGACATTGTGTGTGAGGTAAAGGCTAAGGACCTTGCAATTCTTAAATACCGTGAAAAAATTCCAGATAGGAAAATGTTATTAACTCATTAATGGTTTATTAAAATGAGAAAGTCAAAAAGAAATTATAGTTATACAACAAATAAGGAAGACAAGGAGTTGGTAAAAAAATATTTGGAGGGTGATACAAGTGCATTTACTCCTTTATTCCATAAATACAAAAACATATTTTTTCACAATGCAGTAAGGTGGTTTAGCTATAAGGAGATAGAAATCGAAGATATGGCAATGGAGTTTCTTGGTAGAATTTCATCTAAAATTCATATGTATGACCCAGAAAAATCTTTGTTCTCAACGTGGATTACAAACAGCATGAAAAACTTTATGATAGAATATCACGGTCGTAAAAAGAACAAACCTCATAAAGGACTTTCAATTGAGGATTTAGGCTATACCGATAAGGATGGCAATAAGGTATTGGATTCAATAAGAGATGAACATACTCTGAACGAAGTTGAAAGGCTTTCATATAGAAAATTAATCAAGGAAATGATTAACTCATTGAGTAAAGAGGACGCCAAAATATTTCAGGAACATTTCATCAATGGAAATTCCCAATATGATACTGCAGATATATTAGGCCTTCCTAGAAATACAATGTGGTACAGAGTCAAAAAGATTAAAAAGCATCTACAGAAATATAAAAATTTATTGTAAAAAACTTGCCTAAAAATTTTTTTATTTCAAATATTTTTAGTATATTAGCTATAGGAAATTAAAGGATAACACAACTAAATTTTTAACATTATGGCAACTTTAAAATACAAAAAAGACGAGAAAGGTAGAACTATATTAGGTGAGCAATTTGGAATCACAGTTACAAGACCTTGGAGTCAGGAAATGTACAACCACAATGATGATGTGGCAGCTACTATGAAAAACAATATCTTCGAGGCTCTTACTGAAATTTATGATACATTTGAAATTAATACTGAAGGTACATTAACTGGAGACGAAGATAGCTTAAGAGAACTTTCTAAATTTATCTGCTACTATGGTTTTGGTGATGGTTATGACACTACCGATATATACGAAAGAACCTGCGAGGAACTTGAAAGAATGCAAAACTACCAACTCCACGAACAGTACTCAAACATGGTAAAGGCTGGATTTGTTAGACCTGAAGAGATTGGATTTGTTGGATATGATAAATTATAAGATATGAAATTTGCAAACTATATTAAACACGTATTTTTGGCATTGGCAAATAAAAGGGAGTTAGATGCTCCCCTATTTGTTGACTTTACAAATGCAGAAAAAGATATTGAAACATTGGATTTCATGAAACAACTTATTGATAGTAGAATCGAAAAGGTTACAGGCAATCCAGTCAGAACAGTCATAAAAGGTTTTAGAAAATAAATGGAAACAGGTTTATATAAAATAAGAAATTCAATTACTGGTGATTACATTAAAGATTCCCAAGGTAATATTTGGTGGGATTCAATCGATAAGGTTACAGCCAAAATTGAAAAGCTTACACTTGATGGTAAAAAATACGAGCCTGCAAATTTTATAGTTGAGGAATATTCACATGAATTTTCTAGAACAATAAATATTGGAGATTTCATAAGACGTAGAAGGTTAAAGAAAGAGCTCAAGGAGTTTACAAGGTTAACATTGGCCAAAGAAATTTCCAAAAAGAAAAGTGAACTATATGGTTTTGGTTTTGGAAATCTTTCAATACAAGAAATCAAAGACCTTATCTCAGATGAAAGTATGGACAAAGGAATTGCTGAGATTATTTCGGACATTATCATAGACCTTACAATGCTAACAGACCAATTCACAAAACTTAGTAAAAAATGATATGAAAAAACTGATTGTAAAATACAAAATTTTCAAAAGAAAAATTGTTAGAAATTTTATGCAACATGCAGCTGATGTTATTATAAGTCAGATTGAAAAAACGAACGATGTTTCGAAAATAAACTACCTATACAGTTTAGGTATGGAGTTAGACATGTGGGCAAATTTTTACAAAATAAAATTAAAATAATTGCCTAAATATTTCTCTATGTCAAAAGAATTTAGTATATTAGCTATATAATTAAAAAACAACGTTATGACAAAGTTAAGAAAATACACTAAAAACCCAGCCTTTATTTTAGGTACAATGTTTATACTACTTTTATTAACAGAAGGTGGACGAGAAGGATTTATAGAATTTCTAGGTTTTGTTGCATTGATGGCTATGGCTGGACTACTTGTTCTTTTTACTGGAGCCTTTGCAATATTTGTAAGGGAGGTTATCAAAAGGATAAAGAATAAAAAAATGGATTAATATGAAAGAAAAAATTGTTAGTACACTATTGCTTTTTGCAATGATTCTTGTCATTTATTATATGGCAGCATTTGTTAGTTGGTCATTCCAGATTGGTGAATGGCACCCAATTGTTAGATTTTGTTACATGGTTTTAGTAATAACAGCTGGATATAGAACATATATAAGTAAGGGCTAGTTCTAGCGCCGATACGCGCTGTTTAAGAGCACTTTATTATTGCAATATATGTTACAAAACATAGATTAATTTTAATAAGTTATGAGTAAAGAAAAAGACGTAAAACAGAGAAGAAAAGCAATCGACTGTAAGCTGATTGAACCTAGCAAAACAAGTCCTGGTTATTTCAAATATGCAATAACAATCAGGGAATTGGATGGAACCATACATACCGTACCTGCATACGGAGTCGACATGCAGGATGCAATTAGAAGACTTCTTAAAACTGAAAGGGACGCTAAAATCAACAAGGTGTATATTAGGAAAATTGAACCAATTACATTAATAGTAATATTTACATGCTGGGTGGTTTCAGTTATTTTATCTCTTGCTTTGGATAATTACCAATATGCATACTTGGGTGTGATATCATTATTCACAGTTGTGTTTTCTGTTGCTGTATTTAGATTTATAAGAGGAATACAGGATAATTAAGACAAAAGCTTGTGATATTTATTTAAGCTAAAATTAAAACGATCTTTGAAAAATTAAAGGACACTCAAACAATCGACGGATTAAGTAGAGTGAGTTGTGTGACCGAATAAACTGTTAACAGGAGCAGTTAAGGTACTCGAACAGAACGATGGTTCACTAAGGCCTCAAATGAGGAACAGCATCGGAATAACTACCGGGTTCGAGGTTTTTGTCAAAAACAGAAAATTGGATTCTGTAAAGACATTTAGGTAAGCGAGAGCGAAATCCTAATTTATGACTGAACAACGCAAAGAGTATGTGGCGTAAGGTACACTTGATAGTTGTGGTAACTATATACAATGCAAAAGGCTCGGCCGTTTTTTGTGAGTATATGAAAGGCATTTCAAGATAGTGGTTGTCTAACTTAAAGCAGCTCGACGATTTGAAGGTATTCCATAATCCTTCCACAGCGTTCCTTTTTATTTTTACATCTTGGGGTTGACTCGGATTTGACAGGGATAACGAAGGCATTAAACGACCAAGTGATTCGCCACCCTCCACAAGGAGGAGTTTTCAACTGGACGAGGGTTCGAAACCCTCCAACTCCACAATTTAAAATAATTCCCCATTCTTTTATCTATACTGATATTTATTTGTATGGAAAACATTAATCATGAAGGCCACGTTTCTGGCCATAAGGTTTCAAAACCTAGAAATGTTGTAGGTACAAATAAAATGAAAAAACCTCCTAAAAATCCAATTAAATTTAACATACAGTTAAATGAAGAACAGAAGGAGGCCAAATCAATAATCATGGCAAATGCCGTAACAATCCTAACAGGAAAGGCAGGTTCAGGTAAAACATTATTAGCATGTCAAACTGCACTTGACCAATTCTTTACAAGACAAATCGAAAGAATATACATAGTCAGGTCAACTGTTTCAAAAGAAGACATTGGGTATTTACCTGGTGACCTTTATGAAAAAATGGAACCTTGGATGCAGCCGATTATAGGCAATATGCATTTATTATATAACAAGGAAAAGATTGACCAATTACTTGCTGAAGGTATTTTGTCTATTGTTCCTATTGCTTTTATGAGAGGAAGAACATTTACAGATTCCTGCATTATAGTTGACGAGGCACAGAACATTACCGATGAACAGTTGGAAATGATATTATCACGTTTAGGTATTGGAAGTAAAATGATTCTTTGTGGAGATGCTGCTCAAAACGATTTTAAAAGAAAATCAGATTCAGGTTTCGAGGAGCTTTTAAAAATGTCTAACAATGTTGATGATTTAGGTTTATATCAACTACAGAAAAATCATAGACATAGTGTTGTTGACAAAATCCTAAATGAATATTCAAAAATAAGAGAAGAAAAAAGAAAATAATTAACATAGTAAATAATATTTATTTTAAATAAATTCCACTTAACATAAAGGATATATAATGAAAAAAAATTTACAAGAAAATTGGATGATGGAAATTGACAAATTGATGGAATTTGGAGTTGCCGGACCAATTGGCACACAAAAACCGAAATCAACATTAAGATCTAAGAAAGATTATCAATTAGACATCACTACACTAAAACCAGGTGACACTATAGAAGCATATACCGATAAGCCGGACAAGCCAATTGGTAGAGGTCGAGTAGTTAAAGTTGGTCGCAACTTTGTTGAACTTACAGACATTGAATTTATACGACCTTACTTTAAAGGCCGTGGCTCAAGACAAGGTGTACCTGAAGGCAACAGACGATACGGAGTTGGACCTAATGGAAAGTTAAACGGCTTTAAAAAGATTAATTAAAAATCATAATTTTTGTAAAATAGTTGTTTAAAAATTTTTTTATTTCAAATATTTTTAGTATATTAGCTATAGGAAATTAAAGGATAACACAACTAAAAAACAAACGTTATGAAAACTCCAAAATTACAAAAAGAAAATCTTAACGCTGCAATGGAAGTCGTTAAATTTTTAACCAATGGACCTGCCAATATTACTAGATGTCAGGAAATCATGTGGGATAATAAACATCACATAAATGGAACTCAAAGAAGGTGGCCAATGTTTTACATGAGCTATGGTGTACCAAGAGGTAGAGGTCTTGCTAAGAATTACGAAAATATCTGGAAATATTTATTAGGCAAAGGTTTAATAAAAATCGAAGATAATCCTCGAGATCGTAGAGAAAAATTAGTTACATTAATCTAAAACATTAAAGGCTGTGGAAATCAAGTTATACGAAGGAATCATTGTAGACAATGATACAATAGAATTGGAATTCAATTTAAGCACTAAAAAAGATAATCTCATTTTTGAAAATCTTAAGGTCAAAAAGGCTAAGGATATTAATGGAAATGATTTATATGCTGATGAGTTAGCTGAGATAGAAGCCTTTTATAAGAATGAAATTCAGGATTTGGCAACTGAGAAAATAATCAAGAAATATTGCAACCAATAATATGAAAACAATTTTACCAAAGGAACCTATATTTGACTACAATGAATGGATAGGTTTTATTCACAAGGAAGTTATAAAAAATAAAAACATAAAAAGTTATGGCAATAAAATCAATAAAGGAAAAGGAAAAGCCAAATAAAATTGAAATAGATTTAACAGGTCCAGATGGAAATGCATTTGTGTTAATAGGTATAGCACAGAAACTTGCAAAGCAATTGGGTTATCAACCAGATTCAAGAGGTGAACTTACGGCAGAAATGATGTCAGGTGATTATGAAAATTTGCTTAAGGTTATGGAAATGCATTTTGGGGAATACATTATAATGTGGAGATAAAATGAAAATAAAGATTTACGTTGAACATTCTCATCTGGAAAATTTATACAAATTTTTAAAGGATGGTGGAAATAAACACTTTATAGATTATTTAAACCATAGACCTCTAGACTTTTTTGAAAACAAATATTGGGAGGTAGAAATAGATTATAATGATTTTGTTATTTTGGAAGATAAAAAAAATATTTATTAATAAGGCAAATAAAAATAGGAGAGTTATGTCAAAATTTGCACAATTTGTCAATATCGACAACAAGCCAGTTTATGTAAAAAAGGAAAACGTTGAAACATTCGGTCCCGAACCTTATGGCGATACCTTAGCTATTGCAATTCATACAAAAGGTGGTAACACTGTATTTGTTAAGGATTCATTAGAAACTGTTTTACATGAATTGAATACTGTTGAGGTAGCGACTTTGTTAAATGATTAAAATTCATCAAGATAGCGACGAGATATTTGAGAAATTATATCAGTACGGTATAGAATCAGATTTCTCGTCGTTTAATGTTGGTTTAATGGAACAGATGATAGAGCATTTTGTAAAACAAGAAAAATACGAATATTGTAAAATTTTAAAAGACTTTATAGATGGAAAATCGAAAAATATCACATGAAATAGTTAATGAACTACAGCAAGATTTTGGACTGAATAATCAGGTTACAGAGGAACTGGATATATTTCTTTGTAATGCCGATATGACTAAGGAACAAAAGGAAAAATTAGTTTCATTGGTTAGAAAAATTTCAACAGACCATATAGCTGGTTTGTTATTTTTTGAGGAGGAGTTAGGTGAAGAATAAAATATTCAAGCTTTGTCTTTACGACGATGATTCTGTAACATTTGAAAATGTTATAACTGGACTTACAACTGCATTGGGGTGGTCAGTATATCAATCTGAACAAATAGCACTTATTGTTCATTACAATGGCAAGGCACTTGTAAAAAAAGATACACTTGAAGAGTTACAACCAATAGAAAAAGAATTGATGAGTTATGGATTAACTGTAAAAATAATTGAAAAATAATTGCTCAAAAATTTTTTTATGTCAAAAGAATTTTGTATATTAGCTATAGGAAATTAAAGGAAACAACTAAAATATACGGAGTATGAATTCAAATGAAATTTATAAATTAGACACACTAATCAAAGAATTAGCAAACACATCTTCTTCTAATAATAAGAAACAAATTCTCAAGGCAGCCTTAGAAGGCGAAAACGCCGAGTTTCTTAAAAAGGTATTTTTCTATACCTATAATCCATATTTCAAATATTACGTATCTTCAGCAAACTGCAAAAAGCATAAAGACTTAATCGTTGATACACATGGTGATAATTTATTCGCGTTGTTAGATGCTCTCAGAGGGCGCTTAATCACAGGGAATGAAGCCATTGCTGCAGTCAATTCAATGAAGTTATATTATCCTGGTTATAGTCACATTATTGATTATATTATTGATGGAGATTTAAAATGTAGAGTTGCTGGAAGTTTAATAAACAAAGTTGCTCCTGGTACAATACCTACATTTGATGTTGCATTGGCACAGAAATACGAGCCTAAATATTGTGACTTTGAATGTGAAACTTGGTATGCGTCTAGAAAATTAGATGGTGTACGTTGCATTATTTATATAGACGAAAATGGAGAAGCTAAAGCTTATTCTAGACAAGGCAAGGAATTTGAAACATTAGGAAATGTGTTGTCAGATGCTGAATCTTTAGGATTTACCAATACCGTTTTTGATGGTGAGTTATGTATAGTTGATGAAAATGGAAATGAAGATTTTCAATCTGTGATGAAAGAGATTCGTAGAAAAAATCACACTATCAAAAATCCAAAATTCATTATGTTCGATATGATATCAGCAAATGAATTTAACACGCAATCTTCTACTAGAACTTTAAGTCAACGAATTGAGAAGATGAAAGAATTAGAACCTTATTTATTTGATTCATTTGAGTTGCTAGATATGCAAATTGTAGAAAGTGATTCTGATTTTGCTCTTTGGCAAAAGATGGCAAAAGACGGTAACTGGGAAGGGTTCATGATCCGTAAAGATTGTGAATACGAAGGTAAACGTTCTAATAACTTACTTAAAGTTAAAACATTTTTCGATGCTGAATATAAAGTTATTGATGTTGAGATGGGGCAATTTAGAATGGTTGAAAATGGTAAGGAAGTTACACACGAAGTATTGTCAAATGTTTTTATTGAACACAAAGGTTTTAAGGTTCGTGTAGGTTCTGGATTTTCAATAGACCAAAGAAAAAAATATTATGACAACCCAAATGAAATTTTAGGTAAAACAATTACTGTGGCTTATTTCGAGGAAACAAAAAACCAAGAAGGTGGTGTTTCATTGAGATTCCCAACGGTTAAACATGTTTACGATAATGGTAGAGATTGTTAATTTTTTTTTGAAAAAAGTTGCTCAAAAATTTCTCTATGTCAAAAGAATTTAGTATATTAGTAGTATAAATTAAAACAGTTATAAAAATGAAAAAAGCAAAACACAAATATTCGTTAGGTGACATTGTCACAATCGAATGGATGGCTGGTGGTAAATACACTGGTGAAATAACTGAGCTCACCTATATGGGTGAAAGGATTAATTCTCCAAACTATAATTTACCCCAATATCTTGTTTCTGTTAAAAACCCAAAAGGTTCAAGGGCTGAATATACACATTACCCTGTATCAGATGAAAGGATAATATCAGTAAATGGTAAAACAACTGATTTACTTTCTGAAAAGTTAAACAAGAAAAGAGGTACTTCAGTAAAAACTCCAGATTTAAAATCCAAACCGACCTCAAAGAAAAGGAATAAAAAATCTGAATTAGATGAGGCGATAGAAAATCAAAAAGATTTTATCAGGGGTACAATTAAAAAGGATTCAATTTAATAATTATATAAAACAAAAATCAAAAAGTTATGGCAAAAGGAATTAACGACATGTACCACTATGGTACTTCAGAAAGCGAAGCAGAAAAAATGACTAAAAAATTCGGTAAGAATTATATGTCAATTAACTTCGAAATCAACGAATCTTATAGACTAGGTCAAAAAGAGGCACAGCCTATAGGCAATTTAGTTATTGGTAATAAAACAATCCCATTGACAATTTCTGAAATTAATAAACTTCAGGAAACTTTATCTGATTCAAAACACATTTTTAACAACATGTTGAGAATGGGAATGTTGCAAGGTAGAAATTAATAATTGAAAATTAGCAATTAGAACATACATGGAATTATGCCGGCTTCCGGGGTCGGCTTCTTCCATTTCTTAGCACCGCAAGGAGCATTGAGCATCAAGAGTTACAAATTTAATTTGTGACATTGGATTGGTGTGAATAATAAAAAATGATAATTGAAAATTAAAAAATACTCTATTCTATTACTGCCTACGGCAGTACTATTAGCTTTAGCTAATAGCTAATTATACTATTAGTTTCTAATATTTATTTTAAATAAACCTTGTATATTATGTCAATAAAAACTAACATATATTTAGACGATGAGGCATTTGATACGATTGCCAAAATAAATTCTCAATTCGAAGGTGAAGAGAGACTATCTGAAATTAAAAAATATTTTACTTCTAGAGCCAATTACATTTCAAGGACTACAGGGTGGGATTTTTCCAGATTGGCTTGGGCGGTATATACAGACAAGGTGGTGGTGCATGGGAACTAATGATGTTGTAAGAATTTCTTTAAAGAATGCTGATAATATATTTAGTGAAAAATATTGGAAAACTGTATTCGATGATATTATTACCTATGAGGTTGAAAATTCTATACCAGACCCAGACTATATGAGTGAAACTGAGGTTTCTATTTATGACGAAATATGGCGAGACCTTTTATCTGAAAATGATAAAACAATTCTTTTTGAAAATAATAAATCTGAATATTATTTTTGGATTCATAATTTAACTGATGAATACTTTGAAAAATATTTAGATTTAATGGAATCCGGCAAAGAACTTACTAAAATTATTCAGGAAGAGTTAGAAGAAACTGAAATAGAACAATTGGAAAAACTTAAGACTGATGAAATGTATAAGAGACATTTAGAAAATGATGGCTTAATTACTTTTGTAAATACTCAGAAACATACAATAATATCTAGTACTGATTTAGACAAATTAAATTCAGCTAAAAATGAACTATTATTATCAGGTTATTTAATATATGATTCTAGAATTAAAAGAATTAAATCTAAAACTTTATATTCATATGTTTATGACATAAGTTCTTTAACTCAACCTTTCTGTCCAAATTAATATGACACTATGTCATATAAATCTTATTGGCACGATTATTAATCTATAGAATATAAAATAAAAAAAGGAGTTATATATGTACGATATTTTTAATTTAACTGATTATCTTTTCGGTAAAAATACTACAACTACGTTACCATTTCTAAAAAAGAAAAACATTAAAAATGAAAATGGTAAATTAGACGATGGTTCTACATGGACAAGAGATTCATACATGTCTGATGATGGAACCTATTACATTTCTTATTATACAAGAAATATGCCGGCTGACAAAAAATTAAAAGACAGTTCAAGTATTGAGGAAAAAATTGTTAATATCAAAAACGAATTGAGAAATGCAATTGAGGCTGAGGACTGGGACACTGCAGCTAAATTTAGAGATAAACTAAAAGATTTAGAAAAGAACTATGAAAAAATAAAAAATCTTTTAGAGGCAAAGAGAAAAGCAATTGACAATATGGAGTTTGAGGAAGTTAAAAAGATTGTTTCTGAAATAAAGAAATACGAATAAAGGTTACTTAATACATGTCAGTGAAGAGGGGATTTATATCAATTTAGATATGGTCCCCTTTTTTAGAGCATAATATATTTATATTAGAATAAAAAGGCAAGATAATGAAAAAATATTTTTTACCTATTCTAGTTGCAATCTTTGCTCTAGGTTTATCAGCATCGGCTGCATATTTTTCTGTTTTAGGTTTAACAAAACTTTTTGCTGGAGCTGTTGTTGGGACTGCAATTGTGTGTTCTTTTATTGAAGGTGCCAAATTAATAATCGCAAGTGTATTACATCAATATAGCAAAAAAATTGGTATACTTACAAATGTTTTTTTGGTAATTGCCTTATTGGTGGCAATGTCAATAACATCTATGGGAGTTTATGGATATCTTACAAATGCCTATCAATCAACTGCAAACAAACTGGAAATAATAGACGGCAAAGTTAATGTTTTGAATCTTAAAAGAGAAAGATTTAAATCGTCACTAACATCACATGAAAATGAAAAAGCTGAGATAAACATAGTTATTTCAGAATTGACAAAAGGTTTATCAAATAATACAATTCAATATAAAGATAGAGAAACTGGACAAATTATTACAACAACATCTAGTTCGACCAGAAAAATACTTAAGGCGCAGTTGGATGATGCCAAGATACAGAGAGAAAAGTTAACTAAAAATATTGAAAGTTTAACTGATAGTATTACAAAGTTAGATATTAAAATATTAGATATAAATAGTAATAATGAGATTGCGTCTGAAATAGGACCTTTGAAATTTATACAAAAACTTACAAATGTACCTATGGAAAAGATAATTAATATATTGACTTTAGTAATAGTATTAGTTGTCGATCCACTCGCAATTGTTTTGGTAATTGTATTTAATAAAATTACAGAGCGAGAAAAGAAAGAAAATAAAAATATTATTCAGAAAAATAATATTGAAAAAGAAAAACCTGTTATATTAGAAATAGAAAATCTTGAAAATGACATTGAACCAGAGTCAGAAAAAGAACCAGATATCGAAATCCAAGACGACACTGAAATTGGCCAAAAAACAATTAATAAGGATTTGTATGGTGATGGTCAAAAAGGTAGAAAACCTACAGAATAATTTTTTTTGAAAATAATTGCTAAAAAATTTCTCTATGTCAAAAATTTTTGTTATATTAGTATAAAATAAGAAATTAATATGGCTAAACATGGTAAATTAAGTGTAGCTGATATAAAAGAGTTACACAAAAAATATAACAGGACCAAAAAGGTTTTGGATACGTGGAATCAAAAAGGAGAATGGTGGCATCTTGACTGTAAGATTTGCGGTGTTTCTACACCCTGCTCTGAAGGTGCAACAAGTATTGTATGTTATAGATGTACCAATGCTATGGTACCGTGGGAAGATACTTTACCTCCTAGTTTCTTTTCTAGACCTAGACATTCCGGTCCTAAAAGACCAGCCGGTTGGCATTTCATGTCGGTCTTTGTAGATAAGGATGGTACAGTTTTTCATAAAGGAGTTGAGCAGCCAGATTTAAAAGGTACACTTGAACCTACAAAGATTGAGGAAAAAAAGAAGATGTCAAAATCTGAGAAGGCTGAACATAATCGAGAGATTAATTCCAAAATTTTTAAACTTAAAAAGAAATTACCAACTCTTAAATTGAAAAAAGATATAAGAGCTACTGAGGTTGAAATAAGAAAGTTACAAAGGCAGATAAAATGATTAAAGAATTAGTAGAATTAGTTCCTGGCCAAATAGCTGAGGATTTGGATATCAAGGATAAAGAATATACAAATGAGCTATTCAAGGATATGAGTAAAAGATTACTTAATGAACCTTCAGCTTATTTTATAACAGCTCCACAAATAGGTGTAAACAAAAGAGCTGGAATTGTTTTAATACCAGGATTAAATCCAATATTGTTAGTTAATCCTAAAATAGTTAATAAAAATTGGGAAATACCTTTTATTGAAAGTAATATATCGTTTCCCAATCAGTTGTTTGAAACATTTAGATATGCCAGTATAACAGTTAAATCTGATAATTTTCCAAATGGTAATATAAGGTTTGGTGTTAAAGAGGATATGGCAAAAATAATTTTAAAGGATATAGAAAATTATGCTCACCCAAATATACATCAGGCAGTCGCAATCCAACAAGTGATTGATATATTAGATGGTAAAAATTCAGATGATAAAAAAAATCCACAAAGTTTTGATTTTAAAAAACATGGTAGAAACGAGGTTGTGGAAATAGAAAAAGATGGTGAATCTAAAAAAATAAAATATAAAAAAGCAATTCCATTTCTACAACAAGGATGGACAATAAAAAAGATAGATTAATATGATTAGAAAAGGTTTATACGACGAGCAGGATATGGAAACGCCGGAAGACAGAAAAGTTGAAAATAATTCCAGTGTAAAAAAGGATAATTCCGAGGAATTAAAATTAACAAGAGAAATAGACTATCAATTTAATATTGATGATAGTATTATTTATTTTTTCGATGAGGTTAATGAATTCACTGTTTTCGATTTTATATCTAGAGTAAGAACAATATTAAAAAATAATCCAGATAATCCAATTAATATGTTGTTGAATTCTCCAGGTGGTTCTGTTTATGATATGAATGCACTCATTGATTATATTGAATCATTACCTGTTCCTGTTAATATAATTGTTAGAGGTAAAGCTATGAGCGCAGCTGCTGTAGTTTTGGCCGCAGCAACTGGAAAAAGATATGCTAGTAAAAGATCGACAATAATGTTTCATGAGGCCAGTTCATTTAGTGTAGGTAAACAATCTGATTTGAAAGCCAATGTTAAACACATAGATGATTTGGAAAAGGAAACAAACATTTTGCTAGGTAATGTTACCAAAAAATCAGCTGAATGGTGGGAAAACTCTCAAAAAACTGATTTATATCTTACAGCCCAACAGGCTTTAGAATTAGGTGTGATAGACGAAATAATATGAACAACGTAATTACGACATTGAGCTTAGCTTTAATTAGCTGTTATATGCCTTCGACCAGTGACATTCATGAAATCTATATTGAAAAAAGAAATATTGAATGTGTTGAATCGAATGGAGATATGGAAACTTATTTTTTGGAATATAAAAACAAATGTAATTTATATCTAAAAAGAAGATGTTTTAAAGGTACACCTTTGACAGGTAAGATTTTATCAGAATGTGCAAAAAATACATATGATAAATATGGAATGATTGTACCTTTTGAATTGGCACTTTCACAAGCACAAATGGAATCTCATATGGGCACTAAAGGCAAATCATGTAAAAATAATCCTTATAATGTTGGAGAATATGACAATAGAACAGCTATAGTTTTTTCATCTACAGAAAAAGGTGTGCAGGCATATTTTGATTTAATTGCATCTGATTATTTATCTGAAAAAGATATAGATGAACTTTTAAAAAATTTTACAAACTGTAGAAATCAGAGATATGCCAGTTCAAAATCATATGAAAGAAAAATATCAAGACAATTAAAATTTATAAAAAAATACATTAAAAAAAGATGTTAAATATGGAAGCAGAAAAATTAGCAGAAAATTGGTCTAAATTAACAGACTTAATCGAACAAAACTTTTCAGGTGAAAGAAAAGAAAATTTAAAAAAGTTATATGAATTCCTTGAGGATAGAATGGTATATGCTCCAGCCAGTGGATTGGAACATTATCATAATGCATTTCCAGGAGGTTATGTTGACCACATTTTAAGAGTTTGTGAATGTGCAAAAAGAGTAAAGCAAAACTGGGAAGAGATGGGGGCAACAATTAATTTTACTGACGAGGAATTAATTTTTTCTGCCTTAAATCATGACTTAGGTAAAATTGGGGACCTGACTGAAGATTATTATGTTCCAAATGAATCAGAATGGCATAGAAAAAATCAAGGTAAAATATACGAAGGTAATAAAAACATAATTCACATGCCAATACCTCATCGTTCACTTTGGATGCTACAGGAATTTGGAGTTAAGGTTTCTCAAAATGAATACATTTCGATTATGACTCACGACGGTGTATATGATTCAGGTAACGAAACATATCTAAAAACATATTTGCCTGAAAGAAATTTGAAAACAAATCTACCTATCATTTTGCATCACGCTGACCACATGGCAAGTAGAATAGAGTATGATATGTGGAAATCAGAACAGCCTACTCAGACAAAAAGTACATTTAAGAAAAAATCTCCATCTAATAAAACAACAACATCTGTTAACACATCGAATAAAAATATAAATGCTGCAAAGCTATTTGATGATTTATTTAAGGAGTAAAAATGGAAATATTAGCTATAATTTTATTTTTGATTTCGGCAGTTTTAGGATATGGCTGCTGGAATCTTTTAAAGAAATATGAGAGATTAGAAGAAAACTACGAGGCTATGGGAACATGGTTTGTTTCTTTTAGAAAAGGTGTTATTGGAATGGATAACAAATTGAAAGAAATAGATAATAAAGGACACTTCAAATCAGACGATGAGGTAGGTTTCTTTTTTAAAGAATTAAAAAAAATGCAAGGGTTATTGAATGAATACTTTGACTATGGAAAAAACGATGAGCAAAAATAAAGAAAATGCAGAAGAGAATTTAACACCAATGGAGCTACCTGAAATGGAAGGTACCTCATATTCTGAATTTAAGGAGTGGATTGTTAAACATAGAGAAGCAGAAGAATATAACCACAATTTAGGCAGAAAAAGAAGAGGTAGAAAAAGAAAAAGCAAAATGTATTTTACTATTGAAACTGAAAATGCTATTGTTGTTTATAACCATACAGACCCAGAAGATACTTATATAAGAAATGAAATTTATAATGAACATATAAAATATGCCTTTGATAAATTGGCTGAAAATATGATTCATACTTTTAAATTTTATTATTTTAAGGATTCTACAATAGATGTTCAGCATGCTGTAATTACCCACCTTCTTGAAAGATTACCTAAATTCACAAAAGGTAAAGGTAAGGCTTTTTCATATTTTAGTATTGTTGCAAAAAATTATTTAATATTCAATAATAACAATAACTATAAAATGAGTAAAAAGGTTCAAAGCTTGACTGATTTTAATAGTAATACACCTGATGATTTTGATCGGAGCGATGCTCAACAAACAAAATCTGAATTCTTAGACTTGTTCTGTGATTATTGTTATGATAGATTGGAAAACATTTTTCCTAATAAAAGAGACCAGAGAATTGCAGATGCAATATTAATATTGTTTAAACAAAGAGAAAATATTGAGGAATACAATAAAAAGGCTTTATATGTTATGATTAGAGAAATGACTGATGCCAAAACTCAACAGATTACAAAAGTTGTTAATCAGATACAAGAGTTATATGTACCTCTATATTCTAAATTTGAAAAAACAGGTATGGTTCAATAATTTATGGAAATAACATATTTATATCTATAAAGGAGTACTAAAATGTCTGAATTTGACCATATCGAAATATTCAAAGGTAAAAGTTTTTCTGGACTCTTTAAGGATATATACGAAAATTCCAAAGATAAAGAAAAACAAATAAAAATATTGATAGCAGAATTACGTCCCCTTGTCAAAACAATAGGGGATGCTACTATCATTGTTCCTTTAATTAAGGAATACCTAGATATAGGTGTTAAAAATGATGAACAGTTGGTTAAATTGGCTGCCATAGTTCAGAGAGCTACAAAAACCACTGGTGATGATTCAAGTGGTGGTTTTGCATTAACACCTGAGGAGAAGGAACAGCTCCTTAAAAAAGCAGATGAGGTTGCAGATGAATTCGGCAAAAGCGATGAAAAATTTGTTGACCTTTTAGAAAAAACTGACTCCTTAAAGAAGGAGGATTAAATGTCTGGTTTTGACAATCAACCTTTTTTTTCAAAAAAATCTAAAAACAATTCAATGGAAAAACTTTGGCCGGCTGTTCAAGCTGCTGAGGTTTTAGATATAATCTTAGATTCCAATCACCCAAGATATACAGACGTCAATGATATTGGCAAAATAAAATATAGAGCAATTAACAGTGACTATGGTAAACCCTTAGATTCAGATGATGATGGTGGTGGAGCTTGGGCAAAACCTCTTGAATTGGCATTTAAACAATTACCATTAATACATGAAACTGTGATATTGATAAAATCTATGAATAGCAAAACTGGCGAAACTCCAGGAGGTACTTCATATTCATATTTACCAATGTCTGCAGCTCCTCATGCAAATCTAAATTATAATCCTGTTCCAGGTGCTGGTTCTCAAAAAGGTTCTAATGCCAAAGTTAATCAAGGTAAAGATTTTACAGGCAACAAATCCAAATCAGATACTGAAAGACAAGATTTAAAATGGGGTGAATATTTCAAGGAAAAACCTTCAATAGAAAGACTTAGACCTTTTGAAGGTGATTCGATAATTGAAAGTAGATGGGGTACATCTATAAGAATGGGTAGTACCATAAATGACAGCGACATAAAAAATGGTGGTACAAAAACAACTTGGTCAGCAAGAGGTGATAATGGTGACCCAATTTTAATTATTAGAAATGGTATATCGGAAGAGTCCGAATCGACTGAAGCATATATTGAAAATGTAGATAATGAAAAAACATCGATATGGTTAACATCGACTCAACTTGTCAATATTACACTTGCATCCAAAAGATTTGGCACCTATGGAATAAGTCCACAGAGAACCAATGGTTGGCCTTCTGACTATGTGCCAACTTTAACACCTGAATATGAAGGTAGGCAGGTAATAATAAATTCAGGTAGAATAATACTGAATGCAGGTGATGATTCTATTTTTATGTCTTCAAAAAATTCAATTGGTATTATGTCTGAAGGTTCAATACATATTGATTCTAAAAAACCTGTTGTTATTGAAGGTGAATCTGTAAGAATAGGTATGGGTGCTAGACAACCTGCACTTTTAGGTCAATCGACAGTTGATTTTTTAAGAGAGCTTTTAATATATTTACAAGCACTAGACATTGCAACAACTGTTGGTCCGGGATTATGTGGTCCAGGAGGAAATGCTAATTTTAGCACACTTTTAAATAAGCTAGAGGATTTAAAATGTACTGTGGCTAAGGTGGAGTAATTATGCCAATAGTTTGGAAAACACAATTCACATTTCCTTTTATTGCCAAGTTATTATCAGGTAGTGTAAAAGACCCAATAAGCTTTGCTGGTGCAATTGCCAGTACATACGACTCCTGCATAAAAACAGGTTTTCCATTACCTCCAGCACCTCCTGTTCCTTTCACAACTGGTAAAACACCTCTCTTAAAATCAGCTATTGCTATTGGTTTTGGTCTTAAATTGTTGCAAATAATATTGAAGATTCTTAAAGGAAACCAAAAATCTTTTAATTTATATTTTGGAAAAATAAATAAACAGTTGTCACAAGAGGCTAATGAACTTAGCTCTCAATTGAACCAGGCACTGAAATCATATGATAATGATGTGAAGGAAACTTTAAAAGGTATTGATGATTCAACTGCACAATTAACATTTAATTATAATACACCACCTCCAGGAGCTCCTGTTTCTGCTGGACAATATGTTGTTGTTGATATCGGTGACCCATGTATTAAAAAATATGTAATACCTCTTCAAAATATTGACCAGGCAACATTTAATAATTGGGTAAATGGTCAAGTTGACCAAGATGCAAAGGATGCAATAAAAAAATCAATCTTGGAAACATACAATCAAAATTCGAATATGATTAGTAGTTTAGGTAAAAACATTTTAGACTCTGCATCTGAAGCAAATGACGAATTAAATGATAGGAGAAAATTATATATTCAATTTGCAAATTTGTTTCCACTTCTTTTTAAAATTTTATTCACAACAAAGCCGAATATTATAAAGGTTATTGCTGGCTTACCTTTATTGCTTAGAGGTATTATAAAAAATCTTAATATACCTGTTAAGGAGAAAATAAAAACAATAAAAGAACTCAATTCCAAATTAAATTCATTAGGTCCTGAGGCTGCAGCTCAAGCCAAAACAATTTTAGAATCAATCCAGATTGAAACAGAAGAGTTAAAAAAATACACATCAATTCTTTCTTCAATACCTAAATCCATTGCAAAAATATTTCTTATCAATCCTTTAAAACTTATTAATTTTCCTGAATTGGATTTTAAATCGAGGATACGAGAAGTTAATCAATACATAAGTAAACAAATGGATGTAGCTGCAAATGAAATAAACGAGCTGAATAAAAATAAATCCAATTTATATAAAGATATGTCTTCAATAAACGATGCCAAAAATGCAATCGCAAAGGCAATATCAGAAGCCCAAAATGTTTTAGGTTCAAATGTAAATTCAACAAATCTAGACAATGAAGTTAGAAATCAGTTAGCAACAATATTACCTTGTACATGTTTGTCAGATGAAGATAAAAATAATATTCTTTCTCTTTCTGCATACAATGATGGTTCATTAGGTGTAAAGGCAAAATCTCTTGTTGGTTCAATAGACTCCAAAGGTAAAAATAGAATGGCATCGATAGATGCTGATATTGATGATGTACAGAAAAGATTAGAGAATTTAAGAAACATAAAAAGAAGGAATGGAGATATTGATAAGAATTTTGATTTTAGAACACCTGAAAATTTATTTGATATAGCATTAGGTGTTGGATTACTTGCATATTGGTTAGGTGGTGTTATTCCAAGTGCAGGAATTGCAACTGTTATATTGCCAGGACTACCTCCAGTAGCATTAGGTTTAAAAACCAATTTTAAAGGTCCATTGAAATTCTTTACCAGTCTTGAATTGATATTTCAAGTACATGCTTTTACAGTGGCAGGTATTTATACACCACCACCTCCAGCCCCACCACTTCCTTGGGTTGGATATTTCTAAAAAACAATTTACTAAATATTTATATCTAAACAAAGGATTGAATGATGAAATCTTCAGATTTTATAAAAAAAATTAAGGAAATTATTGCAGAAGAGGTACGAGTTGCAGTTAGAACTGAAATGCGTGGAATTAGAGAAGAGGTTAAATCTGCATTAAATGAATTAATTAATGAGAATAAAAAGGTTGACCACAAAAAGGTAATGGAAGTAGGCATGCAAAACTACAAACAAAAACCTAGTAATAAATCTAAAAAGGTTTACCATAAAGACCCATTAATGCAAAGCATACTTGAGGAAACAGCCAATAGTATGGTTAATGAAAACATTGAAGAGGAATGGCCAACAATGGGTGGTAGAGATTTTACATCGGCTGATTCACATTTAGGTGTTGGTGGTGATTTTAAATCTAACCTAAATTCAATGATTAACCCTCGGGCAAATACAGCAGTTTCTCCGGAGGTTAAATTGAATAGAATGATGCCTAAAGATTCAAAACATTTAGCTGATAAAATTGATGATAAAACTAAGGAAGTTTTAACTAGAGATTACAGTTCTTTAATGAAAAAAATGGCTGAAAAAGACAAAGAAAAAGGTAGAGTATAATGTCAAACGTTAGAATAGACCCACTTGATTTTGAAAAGGATGTTGCCATTGGTTTCTCCTTTCCACTTTCCAACAAAACAGGTGGAGGGTTTGCTCTTAATTATGATACTCTAAGTCAGGCCAGGGATAATATAAAGAATCTTCTTTTGACTGAAAAAGGTGAAAGGTATATGCAACCTGATTTTGGAACCAGTCTTAGAAAATTTATATTTGAAATGAATAACGAAGACATAGAGGAAGGAATAGAAATGGAGATAAAAAAATCTGTTTCGTTTTGGCTTCCTTATGTAACAATAGATGAAATAAAATTTAACAGATATGAAAATATTGTTCATCTATATATAAGATTTTTTCTCAATGGTAATGATTTTGATAAGGAGTCTTTAACACTTTCACTTAACGCTAAACAAATTTAATAAGGATTAAGGATATTAAATGTCACATAACAAGGAATCTAAAAGAGCCAGGAAAGAGATTAGATATCTAAATAAGAATTTTGAACAGTTTAGGAAATCAATGGTAGACTTTGCAAAGGTTTACTTTCCTAACACATTCAACGATTTTAATGAATCTGACCCTGGAATGATGTTTGTGGAGATGGCATCCTATGTTGGTGATGTTTTATCTTACTATATAGATTCTCAACTTAAAGAATCCATTCTTACAACAGCTGAGGAAAGAGAAAATGTTGTCCA
>Ga0129342_1000172_pt1 | contig 25069 bp, 26 predicted proteins | sample CPBDNA_5_FD_94426 | JGI IMG/M metagenome (GOLD analysis project Ga0129342, IMG submission 94426) | Freshwater to marine salinity gradient microbial communities from Chesapeake Bay, USA - CPBay_Sum_15_0.2_DNA | ecosystem: Environmental > Aquatic > Marine > Coastal | place: USA: Chesapeake Bay...
CTCTACTTCTTCAGGTATATCCTCTTTATTTATTGGGTGAAGATCATCTGCATTTCTTCTAGACACAGCATTTGAAAGTGCAGAAAGTGGCCTTAAGCCAATCTTCAAGCCATATATAACTGTAAAAAGTATAAATGGTATAAGTATAATGAGTGGAATGAATATACTTAATATAACTCTATCTATTAAATCTTGCCTAGCTTCATAATCTTCCGCTACTTCAACGGTTAAAGGGCCATCTTTAATAGTTAAAAATCTCCAATCTTTACCATTTAATTCTCTATCTGAGAAACCTTCTTCTTCTGGATATGCACCAAAATCAGCGGAGTGGAGAGATTTTAAAACAGGTTTGCCATTTATCCAAACTCTATATGCGAAATTTTTCTCATAAGAACTTTGGGGAGTATTATATTGAATGTTAAATTTATCTACTGGAGCAGGAGGAACTAGAGTGACCCCTCGAACGGTTAGAAGTTCTAGCATTCTAGCAAAATGAGCCAATTGCGCATCATAAATTTCTTCTGCTTCATGTTGGGTGTTATAAAATGATGCTACACCTAATACGGAAAAACCTATTAACAAGGGAATTAATAGAATTTTTAATAATCTAGATTTGATAGAGTGTTTATTCATTCTCAATTAAATACCCCACATTACGAATGGTTTTTACCAAGTCTTTACCTAACTTACGACGAATAGCTGAAATATGCACTTCAATAGTGTTGCTCTCTACTTCACCAACCCAATTATAAACCTTATCCATTATTTGCTCTTTACTGAAAGCTCTGCAAGTGTTTTTAATTAGTAGATGTAAAATATCGAATTCAAGAGGGGAAAGATTAATATTCTTACCGTTTTGAGATACTGTTTTTGAATTTGTATCAAGTTCAATGTTTTTAAAAGTGATTATCGGATTGTTTAATTGATTTCCTCTCCTTGAAAGCGCTCGGATTCTTGCTAACAATTCCTCAAAATCGAATGGCTTAACAAGGTAGTCATCCGCACCAGCATCTAACCCAGCTACTCTTTCTGCGATGGTATCTCTTGCGGTTAACAATAAAACAGGGATTTTATTGTTATTTTTTCTAAGTAGCTTTAGCCAATCAATTCCTGACATTTTGGGCAGGTTTATATCCAAAACCACAACATCATAATCAGCCCCTTCAATAGCAACTTGACCATCTTCTGAGGACTGAAACCAGTCAGCAGCAAACTCCTGGTTTAAGCCTTCGTTAACCGCTTTTCCTAACTGGTAATCATCTTCAATAAACAATACTCTCATGAGTGTAGGTGTCACCTATTTTAACTTCTTTTCTACCTTAGCTAGTAAACTCATTATTTCACCTTTTCTACCTTTATCTGCAAGAGGTCTATCTTCTCTAGCAGGACATTTTAGAGCTTTTTGTAAAGTTTCATAAGCTTTAGGATATTCACCCACTTCATATAAAAATTCGCCATAAAAATAGTTAGGATCAATACCATTTGGGTTTATTTGAAGAGCTTTTTGCAAATTTTTTCTAGCTTCCTCATTGCTGCCAAAACCAATTGGCCAGCCCGGAACTTTGTAATATAAAGAACCTAAAGAAGTATAAGCTGAGCCATCAAGCGCATTAGGATTTATAGTTTGTGCTTCTTCTAATAATTTTTTAGATTCTTTTACTAATCCTAAAGCACTCAACCCGCCTTTAATTCCAGCTTCACTGCTAATAATTATAGCTTGCCAAATTTTTGGCTCAGCATAGTTAGGATATTGCTTTGTTACAGCCTCTGCATTAAGTGCAAGATTATGCATTTTAGCTTCTTTCTCTTCTTCATTTGTAATTGTATAATTTACCTCGGCCCAATGTTTTTGTAGGTATTCTATATATTTATCTAACTTTTCATCGCCACTATTAACTGCTGCAAATACATTCCCTGTAAACAAGGCAGCACAAACGGCAAATGTTCTAACTATTCTTTTCATAATTTTACTCCTAATTAATTAAATAATGATTTTGCTGCCTTGTTATCTTTTACTGTAGCACCATCTACAATACGAGGGCAAACAGCGTTAACACGAACAAATAGTTTTTCTGGGAAGCCAATATAGATATCCTTCGATTTATTTTTTATTGCTTTTACCATCAGGGAAACAACATACTCTGGTGTATCCATATTCATTTTAGTTAGCTCCGCTAATTCCATAACCTTACCACTATTAAATGGAGTTTTTACAGCTCTTGGAGCAATATAAGTTATATCGATATTATCATCTTTTAGCTCTCTTCTAATTGCCTCACTGAAGCCCTTTAACCCTGCCTTTGAGCTTGAATAAGTGGCGAAATATGCATAATTTATTGAGGCAAAAATTGAACCAATATTTACAATATGTCCGCTTTTACGCTCCTTCATTTGTTTTATTAAACTCTGACTCAACATTACAGGCGCAACTAAATTCACCATATATGATAGCATTGTATGTTCTGGTGATTGCTCTTCAGCTGGACCAAAATATTGTAGTCCTGCGAGATTAACCAAGATATCAACGTTCTCATTTAATAGTTTTTCATTTATTGCTTTAATACCTTCAAGCGTTGATAGATCACCTGTAATTAGCTTTGCCTTAAAATCAATTTTCTCAACTCTATCAACAATTATTATATTTGCTCCTTCTTTAGTTAACTCCTTAGCAAGCAAACTACCCATTCCACCAGCACCGCCAGTTATTACTATGTTTTTACTTTTAAGATACATGGTTCGTCTCTATATTTTTATGTGGTATTGAGCGTAATACATTTGCAAATAGAACGAACATTCTTTTTGCCATATGGATTATTGCTTCTTGATCTGCTGGGTCATTTATTTTTCCCATTAACTCTTCAAAAAACTTCATATGTTCAAGGTCTAGGGAGCCATGAGAAAAAAGATAAGTGAAGCAATTCTTCTTTAACCCAAGTTTATCTTTTATCTTTTCTGCCACGTTTGTAGCAAGTTGAGTGCTTGTGCCTTCAAGCACGAAAACCATTCCAAAAAAGCCAACAGGGTTAACTCTGGAAACATATTCGTAGGCATAAGATACCATCATATCAGTTGCATAGTTAGGTTGGCTATTTCTGGCTTTTTCTTTATCTCCACCACAGTTTTGAATGTCATTTAATATCCATTCATCATGTCCAATTTCTTCTTCAATATATTCTGCTAAAGCCTTTCTAAGATGTTCCTTCTTAGCGGTTGGTAATTTTGAACCACAAGTCATCATTAATGGAACTGTATGTTTAACATGGTGATATGCCTCTTGAAGATATGCTATATAAGTTTCAAGTGATATATCCCCTTGCAATCCATCAATCACTAGCGGTGATGAATAAAGATAATTTCTTTCTTCCTCAGTTTCTTTAATTAGCCTTTCAAAAAATGTAGTCATCTTACCTTCCTGTTTGCAGGTGTTTTCTATTAATGTTTTATATTTCTGTTCTATGTTTTCTCTTTTTGGCCTGCCTGTTGTTCCAGTTAGTAGCCCTTCTTTAACTGTAAATGGCATTACCTTCGCCCAGTGCTTAACCCGTGCATAATCAGGCATAGCAATATTTATTTTATTTAAGTGGTTTTGAATCTGTTCATCAGTAACTTGTATTGCTGATGGAACTATTAAAGCTGCAAGTGCTGGCATAGCATCACCAAAAACAACAGTCTGCGCTATATAAGGAGATGATAATATTTCACTTTCAACCCATTCAGGTGAAATGTTCCGCCCGTAAGAATTAATAATTACATTCTTTTTTCTACCAGTAATTCTTAAGAAACCATTTTCATCAAGCTCTACTAAATCTCCAGTTTTATGTATTTCAGGCTTTTTAACATCTCCAATATAACCAAGTGTTGCAGGGTTTTTTATGATTAATTCTTCATTTTTAATCTCATATTCAATATGAGGTAATAACTGTCCTACTGAATCAATATCATTATTTTCTGGTGTATTAAGACTAACAACTGATGCACATTCACTTAGTCCATAACCTTGGTACACAGGCAAGTGGAGTTTGCTTGCCTGTGTTATCAATTCGGGTGAAACTTTTGATCCACCCACAGCCATATACCTCATATCAGGTAACATGCCTTTAGTTTCTATTATAGCACCCATAAGTCCCTTTAAAATTTCAGGAACAAGAATACAGCTGTTGGCACCACTTTCTTTTAAGCAGTTCAAAAGTTTTGCAAAATCAGGAATGGCAGAGGTAAATCCAATCTCCTCCAAAGGTTCAATTATATAAGTTTTACCACTAAGTATAGTTATATAAAAACCAGCTATATTTTCGAGTAGAACTGCCATTGGTAATATTGAGAAATGTTTTTCTGAAAGCTCTGTCCCTAAAACTTCTATTATAGATAGGGCGGTTTTCTCAATTTCACTCTGACTCAAGCAAACTCCTTTTGCATCACCAGTTGTTCCTGAAGTAAAAGTAATTTTGCTAGCGCCTTCAGGAAGCAAAGTCTGCTCATGATTCAGCTTATGAAAAGCAAAATCTTTATCATTTATAGAAACCTCAACTCCTGCCCTTTTAAAAAGGTTTTTGCGTTGCTGCTCGCTAAAAAAATTAGGAACAGGAATTGAGATTTTGTTCGACTTTATGAGGGCTAAATCTAAAACCAGCCATTCATAACAATTGGGTAATTCAAATGCGATTCTTCGCTCAGAAATTTTAGATAATTTTTTAGCCAATTCATAAATATCTTCCTTTAATTGTTGATAAGTTATTTTTCTACCTTCGCATTTAACCGCTATCTTTGTAGAGTTTGATTTTACTAATTCGTCTATTTTTTGAAGAACTTTGCTCATATAGAATAATCCTCCATTTTTTTGTGTAGGCGTGCAAAATATGATGCATCAGAATCCCTAAGTTCTGCCTTGAGTTTTCTTTTAAGTAATTTACAAACTGATGATATTGTTCCTGCTCTAACTTGAGGTTCAGTGGCATAATATGTTCCCCAGCTTGCACCATTATCTATAAGTTTTGAGTTTTCAGCCTTTGAGATAAAATTTAGCTTTAATCCAATTTTAGCAAAATACCTCCTTAGGAAAGTTGTTGCCGTAACTGACACATATTCCTTTCCTTCTCTTTTTAAGTAAGTTGCAAGTGCAGTGAATAAAAATATTGAAGCGCCATTACCTTTTGATGCTAAACCTCCAACTTCAACAATTTTACCTCTGTTTATATCTTTATCTTTGAATTTATTTCCTAAGATATCTTCAATTTTTTCATTTAAATATTGTTCAAGAAATAATCTCTCCTCATCTGCGTACCTAAAACCAACCGCCGCTATTATATTATCTTCAGCATCTCTAACACTCATTAATATCGGATAATGAGAAGAGATTTTTGCCTCATATTTTTCTGCATAAATATTTTCAATAAACTCTTCTACTTTTCTACGCTCAGGTGAAAAGTAATGTGATATTGAAATAACGCTCGGGCGTGCAGTGCTGAATTTTCTAATTCCTTTTGAAGCTATACTTAAATAGCTACACTCAGAAATATTATCTTTAAAAATTATATTTAACATCTTTTGTCCTCGTTTGTTTGACTCTAACAACCAAACCTGAAGGAAACCTGAAGATAGAAATAAATTTCAACTTTTTTATTATTTTGAAGTGATTATTCTCTGCAACTTCCCTGTTATGTGCTTTAGGGAATTTGCGGTGAATTTGCCTGTTTTACTAGCTTTTAGTAGGTAAAAATTTACTAAAAATGCTAAAATCCCTGTTATTTTGCTTAAATACCCTATAATAAGTGCATTATCAGGGAATTGGTGATTGGAGAGTTGTGCTAGCGATACTCACTCCACCATAACTAGTTCATTTTGAGAGTTCTTTAAAAGCATTTAATGCTCTTTCTCTCGTGATGGATAAATCTACGATAGGATATGGGTAGTCATTACCAAGTTCAACACCATAGCTACTTAAACTATCAGTTTCAAGTTCACTTGGTAAATGTATGTATTTACTAGGAATATTTTTCAATTCTGGTATATATTTTTTAATGTAATCACCGTTAGGGTCAAATTTTTTACTTTGAGTCACTGGATTAAATATCCTAAAGTAGGGTGCTGCATCTGCTCCAGTCCCTGCAACCCACTGCCAACTTGCGCTATTACTTGCAATATCTGCATCAACAAGGGTATCCCAAAACCATTCCTGACCATATTTCCAATGAATCATTAGGTTCTTTACTAAAAAAGACCCCACAATCATCCTTACTCTGTTATGCATATAGCCTGTTTCATACAGCTGCCTCATACCCGCATCAATTATTGGGTAACCGGTCATGCCTTTTTGCCAACTCTTGAGATGATCCTGATTATCGAGCCATTTTAAATTATCAAATTTCTTTTGAAGATTTGTATCCACCAAATGAGGGAAGTGATAGAGCAGATGATAGGAGAATTCTCTCCAAACAAGTTCTTTATAAAAAATCTCAGCATCTTCTGTATTTATATTCTCTACAGATTTAGCAACTTCTCTAATTGAGATTTCACCAAACCGTATATGCGGGGATAACATTGATGTATGCTGCTTATCAGGCCTGTTTCTTCCTTCGGTGTATCCGTTTAGGCCATTTGATAGAAATACTTTTAATTTTTCCTGAGCGCCAGCTTCACCAGGAGACCATTTATCAAGCAGTTTTTCATGCCATTTCTCTGGCTTTATAGCCTCATCCAAAATTTTTGAGATTTGCTCCTTACCATCACAATCTACATAGTCAATTTCCTCGGTATTATAATTAAATAATTCATACGCCATGTCCTGGTATTGTTGTTTATAAAATGGGGTATAAACTCTAAATGGAGTAGCATCTTTTTTGAGCGTATTCTGTGGATTTTTTAATAAGCATGAGTGAAAGGTTATACATTTAAGACCATGATTTTTAAGTAAATTTACTATTTCATTATCTTGATTTAAATCATCTTTTGAATAACGCTCATTCCAAAGAATTTCTTTGATGCCATTCTTATTCACTAAATCTAAGAGTGTCTTGTTAGGGTCACCTTCAATTGCAATAAGGTTACCTTTTAGCGATTTATTCAATGAAAATAGACTGTTCTTAAGCCACCACTTGCTTGCAGAGCCTAATGAAGTCGAAGGGTCATAAATAAAGATAGGAAGTACTTTTCGTTTATTTTCCAAACAGTAATTTATGACTGCATTATCAGTTATCCTTAGATCATTCCTAAACCAAACGATACTCTTTACCATAAATATTCTCCCTGATTAAAGACTCGTAATTCATTTACTAAATTAAAGATTATCAAAGCTACTAAGGATTATCACCTATTTTGTCGTTAGGTGTATAATGAGATATGAGTATAAGTTTAGAATATTTAGCATTAATCATTCTCGTATCTATAAATCTCTATCTGCTATTTAAGCTAATTAAAAATACCAGAGAAAATAATAATTTATCTAATAATTATGATAATTCACTTGAAAATTTGAAAGACTCAATTAAACAATTAGAACAGACAACAAGTAAGAACTCAGACAATATGAATGAAATGTATACCTTGCTTACTAAAGGAGGGTCTGTTGCTGGTAAATTTGGTGAAATTAACTTAAAAGTTATACTTGAGAGTGCTGGATTTAAAAAGGGTGTTAATTATGATGAACAAAAGGGTATAGGCGGATCTATTCCGGACATAATAGTGAAATTGCCTGATGGAAAGAAAGTAATAATTGATTCTAAAGTATCGTTATCTAATTATAGCGAATATTTGAACGCAAATGATCAAATAAATAAAGATAACTTCTATAAAAAGCATTTAAATTCAGTTAAAAATCATCTAAAGTCACTTACATCAGCTAACTATAGAGGTTTATTTCAAGATGAATCTTTAGATTTAATTGTAATGTTTATGCCAATTGAAGGCGCGTATATTCTTGCATGCGATGAGGATATGATTAAGAGAGCAGCAAATGAAAAAATTGCTATTGTTGGACCAACTACACTAATAGCTATTCTGCAGATAATATCCAGAGTATGGAGTAGTAAAAAGCAATCAGAGGCTACAAATCTCATTATCAAAGCTGCTACTGATATCTATGATAAAACAAGATTAGTAGGGGATGCATTTGAAGATCTTGAAAAGTCATTGGAACAAGCTAACAAGTCCATAGATTCAGGTAAAAAGAGAACGCAAAATCTTGTTAACAAAGTTGAGAAAATGCGTACAATAGGTGGCTTAGAACCAACTAAGAATATTTCTGATAAACTCAGAATTATTGATAAAGATTAATGCGCTGATAGCTCAGTTGGATAGAGCACGAGCCTTCTAAGCTTGGGGTCGGGGGTTCGAATCCTCCTCAGCGCGATACTTTATAAAGTAAATTTATGGCATTGTTACGTAATATTAAGACATCGGAGGTCTAAAATGAGTATAAATCCAATTCTAGTTATTATTTCTGTATGGACTGGAGTAATAATATTTTTTTCAGTAGTAGTTGCACCTACTGTATTCAAATCATTAGAGGAAAAAGAAGCTGGAGTATTTTTGAGAGCTTTTTTTCCTAAATACTACAACTTTGGTATTTTACTGGGTATTGCAGGTCTAATTTATGCGTCTTTAATGAGTGATATGGATTCATTTCTATTAGGTCTTATTGCAGTTATGACAATCCTTACAATATCAGGAAAGCTAATGATTCCAGTAATTAATAACGCAAGAGACACTGCTAATGAAAAGTCGTTTAAAACATATCATTTAATAAGTGTTTTGATGAATGTAGTAACGCTTATTGTAGGATTAATCCTTTTAGGAATTTATATATAATGTCATACAAAACAATAATTTCAGAGAAAGTTCTTAAAAATAATATTAATAATAAAGATTTTATTATTTTTGATACTCGTTGCGATATAAAAGACAGAGGGTATGGAATTGACTCTTACACAGAAGGGCACATTGAAAATTCTATATTTGTGGATGTAGATACTGATTTAGCAAGTGAAAAACAACAGGGCACTGGCCGCCATCCATTGCCAGATATTGATACATTTTGTGAAAAATTATCACACTGGGGCATGGACAACAATAAGCAAGTTGTTGTATATGATGATGCAGGCGGAGCTTTTGCTGGAAGATTGTGGTGGATGATGAAATGGCTAGGTCACGATGATGTTGCAGTCTTAGATGGTGGACTAAACTCTTGGGTCAAAAATGGTAATAAACTTACCACTCAACCAACAATTTTTGAGAAGTCATATTTTGAGCCAAATGTGAATAACAACTTAATTGCATCAATTAAGGATGTAGAAGAAGCTCAATATGCTATGAATACCATACTTATTGATGCTCGTTCAAAAGAACGTTATGACGGTATAAGTGATCCGGTCGACCCAATAGCTGGACATATCCCTGGCGCAATTTGTCATCCATTAGGTACTAATTTGGATAGAACAGGTAACTTTAAAACAAAAGAAGAGTTAAAACATAATTTTGATAAAATTTCTAATGAACTCAAAGAAAAAGACATTATATCCATGTGCGGATCAGGTATTACAGCATGCCATAATATTCTAGCTCTTGAATTAATAGGGATAAAAAATGTTAAATTATATGTTGGTTCCTGGAGTGAATGGATTACAGACCCTAATAGAACAGTAGTAACAATAAAGCCTAACTAACTTTTTTATATTTTTTAGAAATATACTCTTCTACAAGTTTTATGAAGTCATCCCTAATATGATCACCTTTTAATGTAGTGACTTTTTCTCCGTCTATGAATACAGGAGCACTCGGAGACTCATTTGTGCCTGGAAGGCTTATACCAATATTCGCATGTTTTGACTCGCCAGGACCATTTACTATACATCCCATTACAGCAATATTAATATTCTCTACACCAATATATTTAGATTTCCACTCTAACATATTGTTATCTATATGTTTATTTATATCTTTTGTCAGATCAATAAAATAGTTACTAGAAGTTCTCCCACAACCAGGGCAGGATATAACCTTGGGTTTAAACTGTTTTAGATTCAAACTAGATAAAATATCTTTACAAACTTCCACTTCTTTCGTCCTAATACCCATTTTATCAGGAGTCAAGGATACGCGTATCGTGTCTCCGATACCTTCATTTAGCAAGATTGATATCGCTGCTACAGACGATATTACTGCATTATCTCCCATTCCCGCTTCAGTTAATCCTAGATGAAGAGGATATTTACATTTAGTGGCTATCTCACTGTAAACATCGACTAATTGAGATACAGATGAAACTTTGCAAGATAGGATAATTTTATCAGATTGTAATCCCAAATCTTCAGCATACTTTGCAGATTTTAGAACAGAATCTATTAGACCTTCTTTTATAATAGATTCATAATCTGCACTTTTTTCCCCATTTACGATAGTATTTTCTAGGTATTGTCTACTTAAACTACCCCAATTGCCCCCAATACGAACCGGTTTATCATTTTTAATCGCAATCGCTATAATTTGTGCAAAATTATCATCAAATTTATTCAAACCTCCAATATTGCCTGGGTTAAGACGATACTTATCTAAGGCTGCTGCTGTCTCTGGATATGCTGATAAGAGTGTATGAGCATTATAATGGAAGTCTCCAATAATAGGTACCGTATAGTTAGATTTATACAATATCTCTCTGATTCTTATAATATTTTTAGCACTTATTTCATTATTAACAGTCACGCGAACCAACTCAGAACCTGCATCAGTTAATTCTTTTATTTGATTAGCAGTTGCTAAACTGTCTTCGGTGGGAGTATTAGTCATCGATTGTATTCTGACAGGCTCAGAAGATCCTATGACTACACCTCCAACGTTAACATTATATGTATCTCGTCTTTCTTTCATTGGTGTTATTATAGTAAATACTATACATGTTTACAGATAGAGAGAAAATAATAATAAATAGCCTTGTGGAAGAGTATATTTCTACTGGTGAGCCTGTGAGCTCAGAAAAATTGTTATCGAAATCAAAGCTGAAATGTAGCACTGCTACTATTAGAAAAGATTTAAATAATCTTGAGTCTGTCGGACTTTTAGAGGCAACTCATACTTCATCAGGTAGAATACCTACTGTTGAAGGATATAGGTACTATATAGATCACAGTCTTACAAGAAAACCATTGTCACTTGAAGAACAGACAGCTATCAAGAATTTAATTAATTCTGATACGAATAAGAATAATATTATATCTTCTACAACTGAACTAATATCTGAAATTTCTGACTTTGCTGCAGTTATTGGGTCATTAGATATCGATAAGAAAATATTTCTTAAACTTGAAGTGCATAAGTTGTCATCTACCAGAGCATTAGCGGTTGTCTTAATGGATAATAATCATATTGATAATAAAATTATTGATATAAGTAGTTTTAAACTTAGTAAACTAAATACGTGCGTTAAATATCTCAATGAAAATTTTGCTGGAATAGAACTTCGAAATATTCCTCAAATTCTGTCAAATAGCTTGGAGAGCATTCGTGGAGAGATAGATACAGCTCTAAAAGTGCTAAATAATTTTATGTATCTTGACGTAGATGATTTTCTGATAAGAGGCCAACGAAAATTAGTTGATTCAAAAGAATTTTATAACATCGAAAAAGTAAAAAATCTAGTTGAATTATTTGAGAAAAAACAAACTCTTAAAGAGATATTAACAAATTGTTTATCCAATGAAAGTATTCAAATTTATATTGGAAAGGAGTCAGGTAGTGATTTACTAGCTGACTGCAGTGTAATTTCAGCACCGTACAAAAAAAATAATGAAACAGTTGGCGTTCTCGGGGTGATAGGACCAAAGAGAATGAATTATCAAAGAATTGTGGAGATTGTAGATTTTACTGCTAAAATATTCTCGAAAATGTAAGAGGATTATATGTCAGATAATAATAATTTGGAAAATCAAGATAAATCAGAAGAACAGCTCACAGAAGTAAATGATGAAAGTGCTTCTCAAGCAGAGGAGCCTGTTGAGAAGTCATTAGAAGAAAAATATAGTGAAACTTACGATGCTCTTTTAAGAGCCAAGGCTGAAGTTGAAAACATAAAGAAAAGATCCGAAAAAGAAATAAGTAATGCTTATAAATTTAGCACAGAAGGCGTTTTTCTTGATTTAATCCCCATTTTTGAGTCTTTGGATATAGCTGTTACACAAGATAGTAAAAATATCACTCTTGAGAGCCTTCAGGAAGGTAATAAGCTTTTAAAGAACATGTTTGACTCTTTTCTTGAGAAAAATTCACTTGAAGTAATAAATCCTACAGATCAAAAATTTGATCCTAATCTTCATCAAGCTATTAAAACTGTTAAAAACGAGAAGAAAGAGAACAATACAATAGATGAAGTCTTGCAAAAGGGATACAAACTCCTAGATAGAGTAATTAAACCTGCTCTTGTGGTAGTGATCAAAAATTAATTACTTGAAAAAAGACATTTAGTTCATATATTACGTGTGTATTAACATCACGGGAGATAGATAGTGGCGATTATAGGTATAGATTTAGGAACAACTAACTCATGTGTTTCCATCATGGATGGAGATAAAACAAAAGTAATTGAAAATAGTGAAGGAGATAGAACTACTCCATCATATGTTGCCTTTACTGATGATAATGAGACTCTTGTAGGACAGTCTGCTAAGAGGCAAGCTGTAACTAATCCCTCAAACACCTTATATGCTATTAAAAGATTAATAGGCAGAAAATTTGATGAGGATGCTGTTCAAAAAGATATCAATCTAGTCCCATATACTATTGTTAAAAATACTAATGGGGATGCTTGGGTAGAAGTTAATGGTAAGAAAATAGCTCCACCTGAAGTTTCTGCAAAGATACTCATGAAAATGAAACAAACAGCTGAAGACTATCTTGGCACAGAAGTTAAAGAGGCAGTGATTACAGTTCCTGCATATTTTAATGATTCACAAAGACAAGCGACTAAAGATGCCGGGAAAATTGCCGGTTTAGATGTTAAGAGAATTATCAATGAACCAACTGCAGCAGCTCTAGCTTATGGACTTGATAAAAATACAAATGAAAAAAAGGTTGTTGTTTATGACCTTGGCGGAGGAACATTTGATGTTTCAATAATTGAAATGACTAAGATAGACGGGGAACAGCAGTTCGAAGTTCTATCAACAAGTGGTGATACATTTTTAGGCGGTGAAGATTTTGATCTAAGGCTTATTGATTATTTAGTAGATGAGTTTAAAAAGGATCAAGGCATAGACTTAAAACAAGATCCGCTTGCAATACAAAGACTTAAAGAAGCAGCTGAAAAAGCAAAGATTGAATTATCATCAAGCTCACAAACTGGTATTAACCTTCCATATGTTACTGCAGACGCATCTGGACCTAAACATATGAATCTTAAATTAAGTAGAGCCAAATTAGAATCTCTAGTGGATGATCTAATTCAAAAGACATTAGAGCCTTGTAAAACAGCTTTAAAAGATGCAGGTATTTCCGTTAGTGATATTGGAGAGGTCATACTTGTTGGCGGGCAAACTCGTATGCCAAAAGTACAAGAAACAGTTAAAGACTTTTTTAACAGAGAACCTAAAAAAGATGTTAATCCTGATGAAGCAGTTGCAATGGGAGCTGCAATACAAGCAGGCGTTTTAGGTGGAGACGTTAAGGATGTATTGTTACTTGATGTAACTCCACTAACACTTGGTATTGAAACAATGGGTGGTGTTAGAACCCCGCTGATTGACAAAAACACAACCATACCAACTAAAAAATCACAAGTATTCTCAACAGCTGAAGATAATCAGCCTGCTGTAACTGTTCATGTTCTTCAAGGTGAAAGAGAAGTAGCATCTGGAAATAAATCATTGGGTAAATTTGATTTATCAGATATACCACCTGCACCAAGAGGTACTCCTCAGATTGAAGTGACTTTTGATATTGATGCTAACGGTATTTTAAATGTATCTGCAAAGGATAAAGCAACTGGCAAAGAACAATCAATTGTTATTAAAGCTTCTAGTGGTCTTAGTGAAGAAGAGATAAATAATATGGTAAAAGATGCTGAAAAACATGCTGAAGAAGACAAGAAGGTCAAGGAGCTTGTTGAAGCAAAAAACCAAGCTGAAGCAATGATAAATGGTTCTGAAAAAGCTATCAAAGACTTAGGTGACAAAGCAGATAAATCCGATGTAGAAGCTACTAATAAAGCTGTTGATGAACTGAAAGAGGCTATCAAGTCTGATGAAGTAGAAAAGATCAAAGAACTTACCATGAAGCTGACCGAAGTTGCAGGGAAAATTGCGCAACAAGCATATCAAGAACAAGCTCAAGCAGATGGAAGCGCAACTCAAGGCAATGCTGAGAATAGTAAATCGAACACATCGAAAGATGCTGTGGATGCAGAATTTGAAGAGGTTGATGATAAAAAAGACGAACCTAAAGAAAATTCTAAATAATGGCAAAAGCTGATTATTATTCATTATTAGGTGTTGCTCGAGATGCGTCAGATCAAGAACTAAAAAGAGCTTATAAAAAACTTGCGATGAAATATCACCCGGATAGAAATCAGGGTGATAAAGAAGCTGAGGCAAAGTTCAAAGAAGTTTCTGAAGCTTATGAAGTTTTGACAGATCAAAACAAAAGACAGGCTTATGATCAGTTTGGTCACGAGGGCTTAGACCAAAGGTTTGGTCAAAATGGGGGATTCCAAGGAGGGTCCTTCAACGATATTTTCGGTGATGTGTTTGGAGATATATTCGGTGGAGGCTCGAGATCACAAAACCAACCTAGAAGAGGTTCAGATTTAGAATATAGAATTGAAGTATCTTTAGAGGAAGCAATAAATGGCAAAGAAGTCAAAATGAGCATACCTCGTAAAGTGAATTGTAAACCATGTAAAGGAACAGGTGCTAAAGATGGAACAGCTTTCACCACTTGTAAACAATGCAATGGTCAAGGTCAAGTAAGAGTAAGCCAAGGATTTTTCTCTGTTCAGCAAACTTGTCCATCTTGTCGTGGAAGAGGGAAGTCGATTGAGGTTACATGTGGCACATGTAGTGGAAATGGTTTTAACAATGAAACAAAAAAACTTGCAGTCAAAATACCTGCGGGCGTAGATACTGGAGATCAAATAAGGCTCTCGGGAGAAGGTGAAGCAGGACCAAATAATGGTATATCGGGCGATCTTTATGTGACTGTAAGCGTGAAACCTCATAATATCTTTCAAAGAGACGGAGACGATATATTATGTGAAGCACCTGTCAGCTTTACAAAAGCAACACTTGGAGGAAAAATTATTCTGCCAACACTAGACGGTAAAGTAGAACTAACTGTTCCAGCTGGAACACAGAGTGGTCGTGCATTTAGAATTAAGAACAAAGGAGTTAAATCGGTTAGATCATCGTATAAAGGAGATTTATACTGTAAAGTAAATATTGAAACACCAATTAACCTTACTAAGGAGCAAAAAGAATTATTAAATAAACTTGATGAGTCTTTTTCTAAAAGTAAATCAAAACACAGGCCAAATGAAAAATCTTGGTTAGACAGTATAAAGGAATTTTTTGACAAATGAATGATAGTAAAATTGCTATAAATGGCTTTTTCGGAAGAATGGGTCAATCCATCTTCAAACTATCTAAGAAAAATAATTTTAAGGTTACTGTAGGCTGTGACAAGCAAGAGAAACTCTCTCAGGAATCAGAGATATTATTGTTAAGTAGCCTTTCTAGCAATCCTGATTCTTTTGATGTGGTAATAGATTTTTCCCTTCCTGAACCAAGTATAAATGTTGTAAAAGTTTGTGAAGCGCTCTCTAAACCGATCACCATAGGGACTACTGGGTTTAATAGAACTCAAAAAGATCAATTATTGGCTGCTAGTAAAAATATTCCTCTATTATTTGCTCCAAACATGAGTCTTGGTGTAAATGCAACTTTAAAATCAATATCTGAATTATCAAAATTATTATTAAATTATAAAGTCTCGATAGAAGAGACACATCATAAAAATAAAGTTGACTCTCCTTCAGGCACGGCACTGAAAATAGCCGAGGTAATTGCTGAGGCACGAGGTATTAATCCGGAAAAAATCAATATTAAATCGTTTAGAGAAGATGGCGAAATAGGTGTCCATAAAACTATATTCAAATCAAATGATGATGAAATAATCATCTATCACAATGCTTACAACAGAGAGATTTTTGCTTTAGGAGCTCTAGAAACTTCACAATGGATAGCTAAACAAAAACCTGGCTTTTACACATATAAAGACTATATGGAGGATGTATCGTGACAGTAGCAGTAGTGTTTCCTGGACAAGGTTCACAAAATAAATCTATGTTAGATACATTTCAAGAATCTAAAATTTTTAATGATGTTATCGATGAAGGCTCCGATATTTTAGGATATGAGATTAAAAAAGTTATAACTGAAGACGATAAAATAAATAATACAATCTATACACAACCTCTTGTATTGTCAGTTTCATATGCAATGTGGAAAACACTTTCAAATGAAATTGATTTGAATGTTTCTATAGGTGCTGGTCATAGTCTTGGTGAGTATACGGCATTAGTAGCCAATGGCACATTTCAGTATAAAGAAGGTCTTCAATTAGTCAAGAAACGCGCAGAGCTAATGTCAAATGCCATGACGAATATAAATGGAGCAATGGCTGCCGTAATTGGAATAGATGGCGTTAAAGTTGATCAAGTATGTAAAGAGATATCAAAAAACAGTGCCGTTGTAGAAGCTGTGAATTACAATTGCCCTGGACAAACCGTCATAGCAGGACATTCATCTGCTATAGATGACATTACTCCTACCTTAAAAAATGCTGGTGCAAAAATTGTTAAGAAGCTTCCAGTTTCGCTAGCTGCTCATACAAGCTTACTAAAAGATGTAGCCGAACAATTGAAAGATGAATTAAAAAATATAAAATTATCATCCAGTTCTTTTGATGTAATACATAACTTTGATTTATCTCAAGGGCAGACCGGACTAAATCTTTGCGAAGTTTTATCTAAACAGGTTTGCTCGCCTGTTAGATGGATAGAAACTATGGAAAAATTTAAATTAAATAATATAACTGATGTTATTGAGATTGGTCCTGGTAGTGTCCTGTCAGGACTTATTAAGAGATTTGATAAATCGATGAATTTATATTCAACTAAAACAATTGAAGATATCAAATTAACTTCACAAGCATTATAATAATTTCATATGAAAGATAAGATAATTCTAATCACAGGTGCTAACCGCGGTATAGGGCATAATATACTTAAAAAAATTTCAAATAATGGATATACAGTTATTGGCACTTCACGCTCTGAATCAGGGTTAGAAAACATATCTAACACCTTGGAAAATACCAATGGTGAAGGCATGATTATGGACGTTACTAATCAAGAATCTATTGATCAAGCAGTCAGTAATATCAAAGAAAAGTATGGTGTAATTTATGGCTTAGTAAACAATGCGGGTATTACTCAGGATAACCTTTTGATGCGAATGACTGATAAAGAATGGTCATCAGTAATAGATACTAATTTAACTTCCCTGTATAGAGTTACTAAGTCGGTTGTTAAAGATATGATGAAAGCAAGAATAGGAAGAATAATTAATATTGGTTCTATTGTTGGTTTGATGGGTAATGCGGGACAATCAAATTATTCTGCAACTAAAGCTGGACTGCTGGGGTTTACTAAATCCTTAGCTAGAGAACTCTCATCAAGAAATATTAATGTAAATTCTGTGTCACCTGGGTTTATAGAAACAGATATGACTAAAGCTCTATCATCTGATCAAATTGATGCATTAACAAAAAATATACCATTGGGCAGAATCGCATCACCTGAAGAAGTATCTAATGTAATTAATTTTTTACTATCTGATGAGTCATCTTATATAACAGGTGAAAATATTAATGTAAATGGCGGCTTATATATGTAAAAATACAAATAATCTTATTTTAAACTAATTTAATTTTTCGGTAAGGAGAAAACAATAATGAGCAGTATAGAAGAAAGAGTAAAAAGTATCATTGTTACTCAGTTGGGTGTAAAAGCTGAAGAAGTAAAAAATGAATCAAAATTTATAGATGATTTAGGTGCAGATTCGCTTGATACTGTTGAATTAGTCATGGCATTAGAAGAAGAATTTGAAACAGAGATTCCAGATGAAGATGCTGAGAAAATAACCTCTGTTCAAGAAGCTATAGATTACGTAAATTCAAACCAATAATAATGACTAGACGACGCGTAGTAGTCACAGGTATTGGATGCTTGACGCCAATTGGTTGCACTAAAGATAACTTTTGGAATTCACTCATAGAAGGTAAGTCTGGTGCGCAAACTATTGATTTCTTAGATACAGAAAAACTCCCAGTAAAATTTTCTGCATCAGTAAAAGATTTTGATTCAGAGAAATATTTTGATAGAAAAGAACTCAAAAAAATGGATCTTTTCATGCAGTATGGAATGGCCGCTGGTATAGATGCGGTTGAAGATTCGAAGATTTTGGATTGTAATGTTGATACTAATCGAATTGGTGTTTCGATAGGTTCCGGGATTGGAGGTTTACCTAATATAGAAACAACCAGAGATACTTTTCAAAAAAGTGGATCAAGAAGAATATCCCCATTTTTTGTTCCAGCAACCATTATTAATATGATCTCTGGCAACCTCTCTATCAAATATGGATTTAAAGGTCCTAATTTATCAATAGTTACCGCATGTACCACTGGGACTCATAATATAGGTGAGGGTTTCAGGCAAATTCAATATTCTCATGCAGATATTATGGTATGTGGAGGTGCTGAGATGGCGACATCAGATCTTGGTATAGGGGGATTTGCAGCTGCAAGAGCACTATCTACAAGAAATGATTCTCCAGAAACAGCAAGCAGACCATGGGATACAGATAGAGATGGTTTTGTTCTTGGTGATGGCGCAGGCGTACTAGTTTTAGAAGAGCTTGAGCATGCTAAAAAAAGGGGCGCGACGATCTATGCTGAAATAAATGGTTACGGAATGAGCGCAGACGCATATCATATGACTCTACCTTCAGAGACAGGCGAGGGAGCTTCTAGGTGTATGACATTAGCCCTTAAAGATGCAGAACTTGAACCTAGTGTAATTAATTATATCAACGCGCATGGAACATCTACTCCTGCAGGAGATATATTGGAACTCAAAGCAGTAAAGAAAACATTCAATGACCACTCTAAAAAACTAATCATTAATTCGTCTAAATCAATGATTGGTCATCTTCTGGGTGCTGCAGGAGGTGTTGAGGCTATTGTATGCATACTTTCAATTATGAATAAATCTATTCATCAAACTATTAATGTATCAAATCTCGATAATGAATGTGATCTTAATGTTAATCATGAATCAGCAGTTGACTGTGATATTAATTATGCATTATCAAATTCATTTGGATTTGGCGGGACAAATGGATCTTTAATTTTTTCAAAATTTAAAGATTAAATTCTAACTTGAAAATTCAGGTACATATCAATAAAAAAACTGTTTCTATAAATGACAGAGCTTTTAACTATGGCGACGGTCTATTCGAAACAATTTTAGTAAAAAATAATAAACCAAAATTACTAAATGAGCATATCAAAAGACTTTTTGTAGGATGCAAAAGATTAAGCATTAAGTTGCCAGGTATCAAACTTATAAAAGATTCTATAAAAAAAGCTATAGGATCAACTAATGAGTGTATTATAAAAATTATTTACACAAGAGGAATAAGTGGACATGGGTATGGCTATGATTCAGATATTACACCACAACTTTATGTAATTAAAAAAAAGAAAAAACTTCATGTTTCTAAAAAATTTATATCGCTTGGATATTCTCAACATGTACTCTCAGACAATAGTTATCTCTCTCGAATCAAACACATGAACCGATTAGAGCAAGTATTAGGATATGTTAACAAAGATGACAATACTTATGACAACCATATAATGATAAACGGCAATCGTGAAATCATCGAGTGCATTAATTCAAATATTTTCTTTTATAAATACACAGATGTGTTGGTGGTTTATACTCCGATACTAAATGATTCTGGCGTAGATGGTATACTCAAACAAGAAATTATAAAGACTTTTCAGAAGAAAAAAGTAAAAGTCAAAAACAAAAATATTAAAAGAGCTGATATTAAACTTTATGATGGTTGTTTTATCTGTAACTCAATAAATGGTGTCCAATTTGTGAATAAAATAAGCAACAAGACTCTAAATCATATTGAATACTTAGAAGAATTGTTAGATAAATATATATATGAATAATCGATTCATTGTATTAGAGGGGAGTGAAGGTGTTGGTAAATCTTCACATATAAAAACTATTGAAAACTATCTTGTCAATTACAAAATTGATTATATTCTCACAAGAGAACCAGGTGGCACTAAGATGGGCGAGGAAATTAGAAAAATCATACTTGATAAAGAGAATAAAACCGATGAATTATCAGATGCACTTCTTTTCTATGCTTCACGATATGAAAATTATACTAAGAAAATTCTGCCTGCTCTTAATACTGGGAAAACAGTTATTTGTGACAGATTTCATTATTCAACCTTGGTTTATCAAGGCATTGTAGGAAATAACTCTACTGTAAGAGATTTACATATTATATTTGATGAGATTTATAAAAAATCTATTGATCATGTTATTTATTTCTATACAGATCCAAGAGAAAGCTTAAAAAGAATTTCAAGTCGACCAGTTACAGATAAATTTGAAAGAAAAGGTTTAAGTTTCCTCAAAAAGATATCAGAGGCTTATAAGAATGTTTTTGAGAAGATGAAAAATATCACCATGATTGATACATCTGGAGATAAAAGTGACACAGAAAAGGTCTTATCTAAATCATTAGATGAAATATTTATCAAAAATGATTGATCAACTTATACTCGATAACATACCTAGAAACTATTTAGTATCATCTATGAATAAAAATGACAGATACTTGTCAGTGATTAATAAAATTTCTAATGAATTAGATATAGCTGTAGATTCAATTTTAAATAATCCAGATATTAAATATGTAGCTTTGCCTGTACTTGATAAACTGGGAAAGATTATTGATTCTGTACCTAATGAATATATATTACTTCATTCATATGGATTAATTGATAAAATTGACTCAAATAAAATTGGAACAGAAATTACTATTAACCAAATACGAGATTTAATTTCTTTTACTCAGATATCAGCACATAAAAATAAAAAAATTATTATTATTAACGATGCATCAAAAATGAATAAAGAAGCGTCTGCTGCTTTATTAAAAACTCTAGAAGAGGTTTCATCAAATTGTACTTTTATATTAATTGCAGACTCATGTAAAAATATAGATGAGACGATTCAAAGTAGATGTCAAATAATTAATTTAGAGGTAAACAATTCTCAAGATTATGGTAATTTTAAAGAATTCTTCTATCTAAATCACTCCTTTCTAAAAAGTATTAAATTTGATTATAATATTGATAGTCTTATAGACGAAACAGTAAAACAAACAGAAGATTTGCTGAGCAGTTTAATTGACCCTATCGATACATCATTTTTGTGGAGCAAATCACCTCCTAAAATGATACTAGAAATAGTTTCCTTGTATGTGATTTATATGGTTAAAAATATTATTTCATCAAACACAAAGATTTCTGTTGCTAATCAAAATCTTAAAAAACTGAACTACATTTATGGGTTAATTCCATCTATTAGACAAAATATTAATATGAATATAAATTCAAAATACATTCTCAATAACTTAGCAATTGAATTAGCAAGTTAATCATAATAATATCCAAATATGCAAAAATTAGATAATAATATTGTTAATCTCTTTGAAAAATCTAATCCAGGGTTTCATAAGTGCAAGATTGCAGAATCTATAAATATGAAAAGAGGTGGCAGTCTGTCTAATCCTGTCTTAGCTTATGAGACATGGGGTAAGTTATCTTCAACTAAAGATAATGTCATAGTGATTCTAACAGGCCTTAGTGCAAGCTCTCATGTAGCATCAAATTTATCTAATCCTGCACCAGGATGGTGGGAGGGTATGGTTGGCAAAAATAAAGCCTTTGATATAGATAAGTATTATATTGTCTGCATAAACTCTCTAGGAAGTTGTTTTGGTTCTACAGGACCTGCATCCATAAACGAAATAACTGGCGAGCCTTATAGATTGACATTTCCAGAATTAACTATTGATGATATGGCTCATGCAACTAAGCTTTTGCTTGATAAATTGGAGATTGATCATATACATACTCTCGTGGGACCTTCTATGGGCGGTATGCATGCACTAGCTTTACTGGTTCAAAATAGTAACTTAGTAAAAAACTTTATCGCTATATCTACAGCAAGACAATCTTTACCTTACTCTATTGCAATAAGATCTCTCCAAAGAGAGGTAATCAGAAAAGATCCATTGTGGAAAAATGGATATTATTCTCATGAAAACCCTCCATCAAATGGTGTAAGAATAGCCAGAAAATTAGGCATGTTATCGTATAGATCTGCAGATGAATGGGCTCAACGATTTGGAAGAAAAAAATCATCTAAAGCAAAAATTACTCAAAATACATTTGGCATAGAAAATACAGGATTTGAATTTGAAATTGAATCTTATTTGGAGCATTTAGCAGTTAAATTCCAGGATGTTTTTGATGCTAATTCATACTTGTATTTATCAAGAGCAATAGACTGGTTTGATTTAATTGATTATGGCTCATCGCCAGAGAAAGTACTGGGTAATACAACACTAACTAATGCATTAGTATTAGGCGTAAAAACAGATACGCTGTTTCCTATTAGTCAACAAAAAGAACTTGCAGAATGTTTATCAAGCGGATCTACTAAAGTAATTTACAAGAGCTTAGATTGTATCCAAGGTCATGACTCTTTTCTTGTTGATATTGAAATATTCACCAAAGAAATCAAATGTTTTTTAGAAAATATTTAATTTTATTACTTATTATTACTTTTACTCCTGTATATGCAGAACAATATGAAGCTACTGTTATAAATGTAATAGATGGCGATACGATTTGGATTAAAAAAGATAATAAGCATATTAAAGTAAGGCTGAGTTACATAGACGCTCCTGAGCTAAAACAAAACTTTGGAATAAGAAGCAGAAACTTTTTATCTAATCTCGTACTTGATAAGATGATTGAGGTAAATACCAACAAAAAAGATCGTTATAATAGACATTTGGGTGAAATATACATCCATAATACAAAGGAGTCTATTTTTGTTAATGCAAAAATGATAAAAAGTGGTAATGCATGGGTATATAAAACTTATACAAATAATCCTTACCTCAAAAATCTAGAAGACTATGCTAAAATGAACAAAAAGGGTTTATGGAATGAACAAAAAATAATAGAGCCCTGGATATTTCGGAGAAATAAGTGATTAGCGCTAGATCTTTTTTATTTATAATAATTGTATCAATTTCATCATTCAGCGTTGCAGGCGGCTACCAAACAGGTCAGGAAAATAAGAAATATTTCTTTGGAATTGGAGCAGGCGAAGGAGGTGGTGCACATGGAGGAAGTTTTAATACATATAGGATTTCTTATCAAAATTTACTTTATTATAACGATAAATATAAATTTGATTATCTATCAGAAATGGGCGTAAATGTCTGGAAAGATGATTCAAGGCTTAGTGCTGCAGATAAACTAACTGCTTCAGCAAAGCTAAATTCTTCAAATATTTCGATATCTTATTCTAGAATAGTAAGGAAATATTTGAATAACAATATTTTCTTGGATTTAGGATTAGGCTTGTCGCTTCATAATAATGATTCGATGGGAGGTGCCGACTTAGGATCTTACTATCAGTTTGAAAACAGATTGGGAGTAGGGTATGAGAGAGAGACTTATCGTTCTGTTTTAAACCTTTTTCATTATTCAAATGGAGGCTTAGAAGGTAAAAATGATGGAGTAGATATACTAATGCTTTCCGTCAGTAAATATTTTTAATTCTTACTTTTTTTGCATCTTTCAGAACAATACTTTACATTTTGCCAATCTTTTTCCCACTTTTTTCTCCATGTAAATGGTAACTTACACACAGGACATACCTTTTTTGGTAGATTACCTTTTTTCATCTAACTGATGTTTATTTTTTATATAAAGGAAAAAGGCTATAACCTCATAAAGTACTAATGACATATGATAGACGATAGGTAATGTAACTAGTCTGGCTAGCCATTTATATTTTGGAATATTTAGCCACATAATAGCAAATGCTCTTACTCCAGAATATACTTCATTATCTTTTACAACGTGCAAGCGTCTTAATAGTTCTTTATGACTCTTTCCTGATAATTTAGATGCCAATGACAAATCATTGATATCTATCCATTTAATATTATTTTCAAGCGACTTATAGTGGTTTATTTCTTTTGAGCAAATGGAACAACTATCATTAAACAAGACCTTGATCATTTTGTATGATCACATAAAAACTGATTTGCTTTAGACAGTATTTTCTCTTTTCTGTCTATTTTCATTTTATCAAATAAGCTTACCATCATATTTAGCCTTGGATTAGTTTTAAAAAAATCTCTGTTTTTATCGATAAATCTCCAATATAGACCATCAAAAATATCACACCAATTACCTTTTTTAAAATTCATCATTTTTAAAATATAATTTGATCCACAAATATATGGCTTAGTTGCCATTATCCCTCCATCGGCAAATAGACCCATACTGTAAATATTCGGCGTCATCACCCAGTCTGAAGAGTCTATATATAGCTCCATAAACCATTTATATGCATTTATCGGCTCTATTTCACATAAATTCATAAGATTAATTTGTATCATAAGTCTTTCAATATGATGAGAGTAGGCATGCTTAATAGTACTTTTGATACTGTAATCTAGAGGATCTATGCCAGTTTTCCCTTCATACCAAGAGTCGCAAAGCTTTCTTTTATGTTTAAAAAAGTTACCTTTCTCGATTGTTTTGCTTTCTAGTTGATACAAGCCTCTCATAAATTCACGCCAACCAATAATCTGACGTATAAAACCTTCATATGAGTTTATAGGTA
>Ga0129342_1000177_pt1 | contig 24883 bp, 20 predicted proteins | sample CPBDNA_5_FD_94426 | JGI IMG/M metagenome (GOLD analysis project Ga0129342, IMG submission 94426) | Freshwater to marine salinity gradient microbial communities from Chesapeake Bay, USA - CPBay_Sum_15_0.2_DNA | ecosystem: Environmental > Aquatic > Marine > Coastal | place: USA: Chesapeake Bay...
ACAAAATTTTCTAGTTGACAATAATCTATTAGAAAAAATAATCAAAACCATTGATATCAAAAAAGATGATGAAATATTAGAAATAGGCCCAGGGCATGGTGCATTATCTGAAAAAATTATCCAAAAAACTAAATCTCTAAAAATGGTTGAGATTGATCCTGAACTGATTCAAGTAATTAGTCAAAATCCATTACTTTCACCATTTGAAATCTTTAATCAAGATATTTTAAAAACAAATCTTCAGGAATTAGGTTTAAATAATCCAAAGGTCATTGGAAATATTCCATATAATATTACTTCTCCCATTATATTTTGGCTTATTGATCACTTACCTTACTGGAGTGAATCATATCTAATGGTTCAAAAAGAAGTCGCTCAAAGATTAATAGCAGATATTGGAACCAAAGATTATAGTCGAATAACAGTAATGACTGGTTTGTATTTTAATATAAAAATATGTTTTTATATTTCTCAAAATGTATTCAATCCAAAGCCAAAAGTTGAATCAGCCTTTATATCAATTAAAAAGAATGATAAATATGATTTAAGTAAAATTGATTCAAAGAAATATAGTCAGGTAGTTCGTATGGCTTTTAATCAAAGAAGAAAAATGTTAAGAAATTCCCTTTCTTCACTGGAAATCAACAGAGATCAATGTGAGGTTGATTTTCAAAGAAGACCAGAACAGCTTACAATAGATGAATTTTTGGACATTTCTAATAATATTATATCCTAATTGGCATTTTTGAATTTTATCACTAAGTTTCCGCACGATGATTGAAGTAAACATAAAAGACAATGAATCTTTAGAGAGAGCACTCAGACGTTTCAAAAAGAAATGGGAACGCTCTGGTGTGCTTAAAGACGTTAAAAGAAAAGCTTTTTATGAAAAGCCTAGCGTTACAAAGAGAATTGCCAAAAAACAAACCATTAGAAGAGCAGTTAGACTAGCAAAGTTTAATAACTAATAGTCTATATCTCCTCTTTCAATTCTAATAAAAAAGTTCTAATCTACGACTATGTTAATTAGAAGTGCATCCGGTCTTAGAGGAATAGCAGAAGATCATTTTACCCCCGAATTAATCGATAAATACATTTCTGCATTTATTATTACTCAAAATATAAAATCATGTGTTATTGGAAGAGATGGCAGACCTTCAGGAAAGCAAATTTCTCAATGGGTAATTGATTCGTTTCATAAAAATGGAATCAATGTTGAAAATTGTGGTCTTGCAACAACTCCTACAATGCAAGTCATGACTGAAAAAGAACATTTTGATGGTGGTATTGTAATTACAGCTAGTCATAATCCATCTGAGTACAACGGATTAAAGTTCCTGCAAACAGATGGAACATTTTTAAGTCCTGAGCAATGTGAAGAATTATTTAAAGCAGTCGATCAGAATATTTCAATAGACCCACCTGATTCACTTGGAGTAGTTTCAGACTATTCCACAGCAAATGAAGAGCATATAGATAAGGTTTTAGCTGCAAAATGCATCGATACAGATAAAATTCGAAAAAATAACTTTAAAGTTGTAATTGATGCTGTAAATGGAGCAGGATCATTTATTTTACCAATGCTTTGTGATCGATTAGATTGTAAAGTTATAACAATGAATTGTAGAGGAGATGGTAATTTTTCTAGAATACCAGAACCACTAGCTGAAAATTTAGATGCTTTAGAGCAAAAAGTTTTAGAGGTTGGTGCTGATATTGGATTTGCTACAGATCCCGATGGAGATAGATTATCAATAGTTTCTAATAAAGGGAAAGCGATTGGAGAGGAATATACATTAGTTTTAGCAGTAAAAAATTATTTGAATTTTCAAGAAAGTATGGTTGTAACAAATCTATCAACCTCAATGATGCTTGATAATATTACAAACAAAACTATAAGAACAAGGATTGGTGAAGCGCACGTTGTTCAAAAAATGAATGAGTTGAATATTTCCATAGGTGGCGAAGGAAATGGAGGAGTGATTCTGAAAGAAGTACACTTAGGAAGGGACTCTTTGGTGGCAGTTTCTATGATTTTAAACTTATTATCTATTTCTGGAAAATCAATCAGTGATGAAATTTGCAGCATACCAAAATATTTAATGGTAAAAGATAAGATTCTTCTTAATAGTAAGATTGATTTTGATAGTCTTGAAAGTATATTTGATTGTGACGAAATTAATACGCTTGATGGTATAAAATTTAGTTGGCCAGATAAATGGATTCACATAAGAAAATCTAATACAGAGCCAATAATAAGAATTTTTGCTGAAGCACCAACAAAAGACAAAGTTGATGAGTTGGTCAATACATTAAAGAATTATTTAAAATGAAGTTATTAGAAAAAAAACATAACCCTTCAGATATTGAGAGTAAGTGGTATAAACATTGGATTGAAAAAAAATATTTTTCAAGCAAAGAATCTGAAAACCATTATACAATTGTAATTCCCCCACCTAATGTTACTGGTAAGCTTCATATGGGGCATGTTCTTAACAATACTATTCAAGATATATTGATTAGAAAAGCTAGAATGGAGGGTAAAAATGCATGCTGGATTCCTGGTACAGATCACGCGTCAATTGCTACTGAATCAAAAGTAACTAAGATGCTTGAAGAGCAAGGAATTAATAAAAAAGATTTAACGAGAGAAGAGTTTTTAAAGTATGCGTGGGAATGGAAAGAAGAATATGGTGGCACTATTATTAATCAACTTCAAAAACTCGGATGTTCATGTGATTGGGATAAAACTAGTTTTACTATGGATGAAGATTATTCTAAAGCTGTTTTAGAGTCTTTTGTTCAACTTTATAATAAAGGATTGATTTATAAAGGTAGTAAGCTAGTAAACTGGTGTCCAAAGTCACAGACCGCTTTAAGCGATGAAGAAGTTATGTTTAAAGAGGTAAATGGAACTCTTTGGTACATTAAATATGCTATTAATGATTCTGATACATTTATAGAAATTGCAACAACCAGACCAGAAACTATGTTAGGTGATACAGCAATAGCAGTAAATCCTAATGATAAAAGATATAAAGAATTGATAGGCAAGACAGCATTATTACCATTAGTAGGTAGAAGTATTCCTATTATAGCAGATGACATGGTAGATCCTGAATTTGGAACGGGTTGCGTTAAAATTACACCTGCACACGATTTGAATGATTATGAAGTAGGAATAAAGCATAATCTCGAAATGATTAATATTATGAATGCAGACAGCTCTATTAGCGATAAAGCTCCAGAAAAGTATAGAGGGATGTCAAGGGAGACTGCTAGAAAGCAAATTGTTCTTGATTTAAAAGACATAAATCATCTAATAAAAGAAGAGGATTACTTTCATAAGGTTGGATATTCAGAACGAGGAAATGTCCCAATTGAATATTATTTATCAGAGCAATGGTTTTTAAAAATGGAAGATTTAGCTAAGCCAGCTAGCAAAGCAGTTAAAAATAATGAAATTAATTTTTACCCAAATCATTGGGTTAAAACCTACAATCATTGGATGGATAATATTCAAGATTGGTGCATAAGCAGACAACTTTATTGGGGCCATCAAATACCTGTGTGGTATAAAAAAGATGCTGATAGAGCTAATCAAGACAATTGGTTTGTTTCAACCACACCACCAACAGATTTAGAAAATTGGGAACAAGATAATGATGTTTTAGATACGTGGTTTAGTTCATGGTTGTGGCCTTTTGCAGTTCATGGATGGCCGGATATAAAAACCACAAAATATTTTCCAACTAACGCACTAGTTACTGGCCCAGATATCATTTTCTTTTGGGTAGCAAGAATGATTATGTCAGGATATGAATTTATGGGTGATTTGCCATTCAAAGATGTTTATTTCACGAGTATTTTAAGAGACGAAAAAGGCAGAAAATTAAGTAAGTCCTTAGGAAATTCTCCAGATCCAATAACATTATTTGAAAAATATGGTACTGATGCAACTAGATTTTCCATTATGTTGATGTCACCACAGGGTTCTGATGTATATTTTTCAGAGCATGGAATTGAAGTTGGAAGAAACTTTATGACCAAGATTTGGAATGCAAGTAGATTTATTATGCTCAATCACGAAGATTCATTTGCAGACGAGATTGATGTTGAAGCATTAGATAATTTTGATAAATGGATTCTTGATTCACTAGACGAAACAGTCAATCAAGTCAATAAATACTTCGATAAATATCAGTTTAATGAAGCAATAAAAAAAATCTATGATTTTACGTGGAATGAGTTTTGTAATTGGTATATAGAAATTGTAAAACACCGATTTAGAGAAGGTGATATTACTTCAAAAAGTAATTCGTTTAATATTTCTAAAAAAATAATTAAGAAAGTTCTATTATTATTACACCCAATTGCACCATTTGTATCTGAAGAGATTTGGAATCACCTGAAAGATACTAATGAAGAAGATATTATTATATCATCTTGGCCTAAAGCTAAAAATAGCAACATAATTCACGACAAAGATGAAATTTTAGATTTTAAAGAAATAGTTACTTCAATTAGAACTATTCGCTCAGAATTAAATGTTCCACCATCTAAAAAAATTGACGTGATCGCTCATGCAAAAAATGAATCAATTGAGAGCAGATTAAATCCTTTAATTGATCTAATTAAATCTTTATCAAATTCTAAAAATTTGAATTTGAGTTCAAAAAAAGAAAAGCCAGAAAACTCTGCAGTAGCAGTATGCAAGTCGGTAGAGCTATATATTCCATTAGGGGATTTAGTAAATAAGGAGGAAGAACTCCAAAAGCTTGACAAAAGATTAAGCGAATTAGACAAGCTCATTTCATCAATTGAGAGCAAGTTGTCTAATGAAGAGTTTATAAGTAAAGCTCCTGAAAATATTGTTAATGGTGAAAAAAATAAACTAAGCGATTTTCTTGTTGAAAGAACAAAAATTCTTTCTAATATTGAGGTATTAAAATGAAAAAATTAATTTTTATACTTTTATCATTTAGTTTGGTGTTTTCCCAACAAGAATCTTCAAATAGATCTCTAACGATTTATAAAGATAATTTTGCTGTGATAAAGGAGCCAATCATATGGAATTTGAAATCGGGTAGCAACATCACTTCCTTCTCAAATATTTCAAAAAACTTATTATTTGATTCTCCTGTTTTAAATATTGAAGGAGTAGAAGTTTTATCTCAGACCTTAAATAAAAATTTTTCATCTACTGATAGTTTTTTAACAAATAATGTAGGTTCACCAGTTGAAATTATACCGATAAGTGGAAGTAGAACAGAAGGTTTATTGATGGATATTAATAGTTCAAGCATATCTGTTAAAACCAGTAAAGGCCTTGTTGTATTTCAAAGATCACAATTACTATCATTTACATTAAAATCAAATAGTGTTCAGGATAAATTTACTCCTGAAATAGTATGGGAATTAATTTCAAATGAAGAAAAACCTGTTAGTGCTGAGTTAACATATATTTCTTCAGGATTTTCTTGGAAGCCAATTTATACATTAACAATTAACGGTGATGATTCTACTGCTTCATTAATGGTTAATGCAGAGGTAACAAATAATTCAAATGTTAGTCTTTTCGCCGCCAATTTAAAAGTTGTAGAAGGTAATGTTCCTTTAAATTCCTCTTCTAAAAAATCATCATATCAAATGATGGAATCTAGAAGTGCTATGGATACTAGAAATTCATTGGGAGATTTTTATATCTTTGATATTGGTTCGAATTTAAAGCTCGATTCTATGCAATCAATTCAATTACCCCTAATGGAGTCTAGACAGATTACTTACGATAAAAAGTATATATTTGAAAATTCCGAAAGAGATCAGGGTGATGAACCTTTAAGTATTGAAGTTTCATTTGAAAACTCGGCTTCAAATAATTTAGAACTTCCATTACCGTCGGGAGTATTATTCCTCTATGAAAAAGATGATGCAAATTCAATGAACTTTATTGGAAGAAATTCACTTACTCAGCTTTATAAAGGTGGTGTAGCAATTTTAGATGGAGGAAAGGCATTTGACATTATTGGTAAAAGAAGAATTTTAAATTTTGATAGACAGTCCAATAGTGAAGAATCTACTATATCTCTACAAATACGCAATACAAGTGATAAATCTATTAAAGTTAAAGCAGTAGAAAAGATTTTTGGAGACTGGGTGATTAAAGAATCTTCTTCGATGTATATAAAAGAAGATGCATCAACAATATATTTCCCATTAGAGATTGAACCTGGGCAAACTGAGCTAATTACTTATACTTACAAAAAAGAATGGAAGTAATGTCTTTTGAGCGAAGCTTTACAAAATTCTAATTCGTTAGATACCCCAATTCAATTCATCAAGGGCGTAGGTCCAAAAAGAGCTAAAGTACTCGAATCATTAAATATTTTTACCATTAAAGATTTATTGTACTATTTTCCTCGAAAATATTTAGACAGAACATCTCTTTCAACAATTGGATCTATTATTGAAGGAGATGAAGTAAACTTGGTTGGTAGAGTCAAATCTGTAAATCTCAGAAGAATGAAAAAAGGAAACTTTGTTACTGCTAATGTAGCAGATCATACTGGTTCAATTAGATTAATGTGGTTTAACGCTGCGGATTATATTCATCAATCTCTTAAGGTTGGTGATTTATTAACAATGCATGGCAAGGTAGTAGCGTATAAAGGTAGTCCACAGATAGTACATCCTGAATATGATAAATTAAATGCAAATGAAATTTCATTAACTACAGGATTTATCATTCCAGTTTACCCCTTAACAGATGATTTAAAAAAATCAGGACTCGATAACAGAAATTTGAGAAAAATAATTTATTTAGCTTTAGAATCAGTAGACAGTATTGATGATCATTTTGATAAAGATTTAAGAAAAAAATTCAATATTGAAGATTTAGATATTTCTTTAAGAAATATTCACTATCCAAAAAATTTTGAATTACTAGAAAAATCAACTCATCGCCTGAAATATGATGAACATTTCTTTCTTCAGTTATTATTAGCTATGAGAAAAAGTAAAATCAAAGAAAATAAATATGATTCTATAAAATTCAAGACAAAGTCATATAATAAGATATTAAAAAATCTTGATTTTGAGCTCACAGGCAGTCAGCAACTATCATTAAGAGAAATCGTTGATGATTTTATTTCAGAAAATCCAATGAATCGTATGATTCAAGGAGATGTGGGATGTGGTAAAACTATTGTATCTATTCTTGCATCATCAATTGTGGTAGATAATGATTATCAAGTTGGAATAATGGCCCCAACTGATCTTTTATCAAAGCAATTGTATAAAAATTTTAAATCTCATTTTGAAGCTATAGGCATAAAATGTTCCTTGTTAGTTGGAAGCTTGAAGCCGAAAGATAAAGACAAGGTTTTAGAAGACATTAAATTGGGGAAATCTAATATAATAATTGGAACACACGCTTTATTTCAAAAGGATGTTCAGTTTCATAATCTAGGATTTGTAGTTATTGATGAACAGCATCGATTTGGTGTAAACCAAAGGCAAAAGCTACTATCAAAATCAACTAATCCTAATCTAATGGCAATGACAGCAACACCAATACCAAGAACTTTAGCTATAACCTATAATGGTGACATGGATTTATCTATTATTGATGAATTACCAAAAAATAGACCTGACATTCATACTTCATTTATAGAAAAAGATAATTTATCAACGGCTTTTAATTTTATAAGGGAAAAAGTAGAAAACGGAGGACAAACAATTATTGTTTATCCATTAATCAATGAAAGTGAAAAACAAGACTTATCTGCTGCGGTTGAATCTTATGAATATTTAAGCAATAATATTTTTCCTGATTTAAATGTTGGATTAATACATGGACAGTTAGAAGAAGATAATAAAAACAATGAAATGCAAAAATTTATGGAAGGAGACATAGATATCTTGGTTTCTACAACTGTTGTTGAGGTTGGGATTGACAATCCAAATGTTAATGTAATGCTTATCAATAATTCTGAAAGATTTGGATTAAGTCAGCTTCATCAATTAAGAGGAAGAGTTGGAAGAGGATCTTTGGAAAGTTATTGTCTATTATGTAGTGATAGCGAATCTCCTAAAACTAAAGAAAGATTAAGCATCATTGTAAATTCAAGGAATGGTTTTGAAATTGCTGATGAAGATTTAAAATTACGAGGTCCTGGAGAATTTTTTGGAGAAAAGCAAAGTGGATTTGTAAAATTTAAAATAGCAGATTTAATTTCCGACGGACCTATTATTAGAGATGCGAGAATGAATGCTTTTGAAATTATAAAGAATGATGCAAATTTGACCCAGAATAACCATCAAAATATCAAACAAAAGTTTGATGATGAATATTTACAATTATTTTTAAAAACAACAGTAAACTGAGGACTAAATGAAAGAAAAACCAACAGAAAAACAATTATTTGATGCCTTAATTTCTCAAACAGCTTATGGAATTTGGGTATCACTTGGAAAATTGCAGAACCCAGTGAGCGGAGAAACATCTATTGATCTTACTCAAGCATCAATTCAAATAGACATGTTAGATATGATTAATAATAAAATGCATGCTAGTCTTTCTGATGAAGAAAGAGAGTATATTGATAAAGTTTTAGCTGAAGCAAAAATGAATTATCTTGAAGTTGAGAAAAATCAGAACGAACAAGATAGTTTAAAAGAAGAAAATAAAGAAGAACCAGAAGCATAGAGTTGAGTTTTTTCACTACTTATAGCAAAAAATTAGAAAATCTAATTGCTGGAGTTATTTTTCTGATAACATTTGCAGTATATTTTTCAACAATGGCTCCTACAGTATCTTTCTGGGATACTGGAGAGTTTATAGCAACTTCTCATATTTTAGGAGTACCTCATCCTCCAGGGAGTCCACTATTTTTATTGGTTGGCAAATTTTTTAGTCTAATACCCATAAGTAGCGATATTGCATTCAGAGTGAATATTTTTTCACCTATCATAAGCGCATTAACCATTAGTCTCCTATTTCTTATTTGTAATCAATTCATTGATAGATTAGATCCAAATGATAATAATAAGTTTTTTAAGATGTGGTCCTCTTTAACTGCTTCTTTGACTTTTGCATTTACTCATAGTCATTGGTTTAACGCTGTTGAAACTGAAGTTTATGCTTTTAGCGGATTTATGACTGCTCTAGTTGTATTTCTAATTATGCGCTGGTCTCAAAAAATTTATGATTCCAATCATATCATTTATTTAATATTTATTAGTTATATCATTGGATTGGCAACAGGTTTACATTTACTTAATCTGTTAACTATCCCATTTATTGGACTTATAATATATTTTTCAATCGGAAAATTAAGCACCAAAAATTTGATTCTTACTTTTATATTTTCTTTAATTATTTTTTTTGGAATTCAGAGTGTTATTATAAAAGGCCTCCCTCAATTAACCGCATCTTTGGGATTAGTTGGACTATGTTTTTTAATTATTTTGTGGGTTATAATGACGATTTGCTCAATTAAATCAAACAAAGCTTTTTTATCAATTTTCTTATCATTTATTTTACTGATTGTAATTGGCTATTCTACATATTTTGCAATTTTTATTAGATCTGGCCAAAATCCCAATATAGATGAAAATAATCCTGAAACAATTTCAGAAGCTATTTCTTATCTAAATCGAGACCAATATGGTCAAATGACTATTTTGCCTAGAAAATTCGATAATCTTCCTTCGAAAGTTTCTATTGTGGGGTCTCCAGCAGATGACAACTCACTGTTTTCATTTGATCAGGAATTGGACTACATGTTTCATGATATCCCATCTCAAGCAAGTTTTTTATGGAATTATCAAATTAAAAAAATGTATTTAAGATATTTCTTATGGCAATTTGCAGGTAAAGGTAACAGCGAAGATCCATTTGTCGCAAGTATTGGAGCATCATCAGATGAAGATGGAGTAGATTGGAGACAATTCGGATTGCCGATTGCACTTATTATGGGCTTAATTGGAATAGGATATCACTTCAGAAAGAATGAACAAGATGCATTTTCTTTATTGATATTATTTTTAATGACTGGTATTGCAATTATTTTTTATCTCAATCAAGATGCTCCGCAACCAAGAGAACGTGATTATGCTTATGTAGCAAGTTTTATGACTTTTTCCATTTGGATTAGTTTAGGTATCTATTCATTTATCAATTTCATTACAGACTCTTTGCTAGAAAAATCAATTAAGTTAAAATCATCTTACTTTATGATAGGGTTATTCATTCTATTTATGCCAACTAGAATGTTAATTGCCAATTATCATGAACATGATAGAACAGGAAACTACATTGCTTGGGATATGGCATATAATATGCTTCAAACATGTGAACCAAACTCAATTCTTTTTACAAATGGAGATAATGATACATTTCCTTTATGGTATTTACAAGAAGTTGAACAAATAAGAACTGACGTAGTAGTTGCTAATTTGAGTCTTTTAAATACCACCTGGTATGTTGAGCAATTAAGAGAAAGATATAAGGATAATCCATTTATTAAAATGAGCGATAAGGAAATTCAAAGTCTAGATTTTAAAAGATGGGAATCAAAGAAAATCTCTATAAATGCTCCAAAAGATAGCAACAATGAGATGGGTAAAATTGAGTGGGAATTAAACCCTACTTATTTAGGCGTTGCATTAAGAACACAAGATCTTATGGTTTTAAGAATAATTAATGATAATAATTGGAATAGACCTATTTATTTTGGTGTGACTGTTTCACCGGCAAGCATGCTAAATCTTGATAACTATTTACAAATGGAAGGTTTAGCGTACAGATTAGTAAATAATTCAAATCAGATAATTAATCAAAATAAAATGTCGGATAATTTATTATCGTATATTGGAGATAATTCTTGGTTTACTGATTACGATTCAAATAAATACAATTTAATTGATAGAGATATTTCAAAAGAATATCAGAGAGGATATATCTTTAGAAATCTTGCTAATGAGAAAGTATATGTTGATCCTCAATTAGGGCGATTGGTTCAAAATTATCGTACTGGATTTGTTAGACTTTCTATATCTCATTATCTAAATAAAGATTTTCAAAAAGCTGAAGCGGCTCTTCTGAAAATGGAAGAAATTATGCCAAGTAGTATCATTCCTATACCTTCAAAACAACTGCAATACCAAATCGCACAAGTTTATAGCGGTGTTGGTAATCAAGCTAAAATGAAATATCATATGAAAGAGCTTGTTGAAAGAGACGACTTATTGCTTGAAGACTATATTTTGTATGGGAAGACTTTCATTCAACTTTTAGAAGATTATGATGAGTCAAAATTAATTTTTGAAACTATATACCAGAATTATAAGCTTATTGAACAGTCAATTTTAAGAAGAGGATTCACAGCAACCAAAATAGCAGAAAAAGAATGGAAAGATTGGCAACAGTCACTTCCAGAAATTATTTATCTACTTTTTCTTAGTTACAAAAATCTTGAAATGTATGATGAAGCCAAAATATTATTAAATGATTGGATTAATAAGAATCCTGCTGATGATAATGCAAAAGAACTACTTGAGGAAATATTGCAGCTAGAGTCTTCCTAATGAAGTTATCAATTATCATCCCTCACTGTAATGGTAAAAAGCTACTTTTTGATTGCTTAGGATCATTATTTGATAATATTTCTATTGATAGTTTTGAGGTTATTGTTGTAGACAATCATTCAAATGACGGATCAGCGGACGAAGCTAAGATTCAATTTCCATCCATTCATTTATTAAAATCAAAAAAAAATCTAGGATATAGTGGAGGTTGCAATTTTGGAGCAAAAAAAGCTAAAGGGGAATATATTATTTTTCTTAATAACGATACATTGCACACAAAACACTGGATAGAAGAGTTAATAAATTTTTTAGATAAAAATCCTCATGCGGGTGCAGCTCAGCCTAAAATTCTAAATGCAACAGATAAAGATACATTTGATTATGCTGGTGGAGCTGGCGGCTATATTGATAAATATTGTTTTCCTTTTGTTAGAGGAAGGTTATTCAACACGCTTGAAAAAGACTTAAATCAACATGACAATGCTAAGAAAATTTTTTGGGCTTCTGGTGCAGCTTTTATAATAAGAAAAGAATTGTTACATGAATTAAATTTTTTTGACAACATTTTCTTTGCTTACATGGAGGAGATAGATTTGTGCTGGAGGCTTCAAGCGCTAGGTTGGGGAATATGGAATGTACCAACTTCTGTTGTTTTTCATTACGGAAAGCAAACTATAAAACAAAATTCATTTAAATCACATTACTTAAATCATAGAAACTCATGGATTTTATTTATTAAAAATTCTCCATCATTTGAAAAAGGAATGTTAATTTTAAAGAGATACATTTTAGATCAAATGGCAGCTATTTATTCTATTTTAACTCTAGATTTTAAAAGATTTTTAGCGATTTTTTATTCTCATTTTTGGTTAATCTATAATTTTAGAGTTATAATAAATGTGAGGAAAAACAATGATTTAAGACATAAAAATCTTGATTTAATATATAATGGTAGTGTAGCTATTGATTATTTTTTAAAGCGTAAAAAATATTTCAATCAAATATTTGAATAAAATTCTTTATAAATATTTGATCTTTGAGAGTCTAAGTTTTGAAGTTCCAATAACATCTCTTTTTGACCTAATTTTTCCATTATTTCTCCAATTTTAGGTCCATGGTATTTCATAAACATGTTGGTATAGTTTTCTTGTGAATAATTATTAAATATTTCATCAAGATTTTTAATCAATTCATCTAATGCTAATTTACATTCATCAATATTACCATTTTCAAAAAGTTCATATGATAAGTATGTTGAAAAACGAAGTTTTCTCAAACCTACATTATCTGTCAATAGATTAATTAAGAGTAATCTTTGCTCCCATCCTCTAGAAAAATTTGATGCACTTGCACGTACAGCTATACTTCTAGCTTTTTCATAATGCTGAGATCCACCTAGAGAGCTCCATGTATCTAATTCTGCACCAAGTATTATATTTCCATAAAAACCAAGAAGACTTGATAAGGAGTCATAATATACACTATCATAGTAAAGCGAAGAATTTTGACTAAGTGAAAATTGAGAACCTTTATCAAAAAAATGTAAATCCATATTATTACTAAATAAAGACTGTATTAGAAAAGATTCTGAACTACCAGTATTTGCGTTACCTTCAAAAATAACTTGTATATTTAGCTTGAGTTCTAAATCTCTATATTCGTCATTCCAAACAGTATCAACATAAAACTTCTGCATAGAATTTTTAAGATTAAATAGTGAGGATTTTTCGTCATCTCTCAAAAGTCGATCATCAAAAGTTATATTTGCCTCTTTAAACTGAGCATTTAATTCTGAAAATAATAATACAACAATAATGCATTTAACAATTTTTATTGGTAAGGAAATTTTAATTAGTTTTCTTAGCATAATAGACCTATATATTTTTTAATTTACAAAATGACATTAATTAAAGACATAATTAACCAAAATAAAAGATTGGCAAAGATTTCTAAAGTTATATCTGAGTTGAGTGATGAAACTCAGATAAATGCTTTTTTAGTGGGTGGTTGTGTAAGAGATTTAATGTTAAATCCTTCAGGTGAGGCAATTGATGTCGATATTATGGTCGAAGGAAACGGGATTGATTTTGCTGAAAAGTTAGCAAGAAAAATTAACGTTCCAAAAATTGTTCCTTTTAAAAAATTTGCAACTGCCAAAATTCCATTTAGTGAGTTTGAAATTGAGGTAGCTTCAGCAAGATTAGAGAAGTATGATAAATCATCCAGGAGTCCTTCTGAAGTTGTTATGTCTAATATTGAAGACGATTTATTAAGAAGAGATTTTACAATAAATGCAATGGCTGTATCATTGAATAAAGATAATTTTGGTGAATTTTTTGATCCATTCAACGGAATGGAGGACTTAAGTAATAAAATTTTGAGAACACCTCTTGATTCTGATATAACATTTTCAGATGATCCGTTGAGAATGATGAGAGCAGCATATTTTGCATCAAAACTATCATTAGATACAGATCCAAGTTGCTTAGAGTCTATTAAAAATAATGCAGAGAGAATTACAATAGTTTCTCAAGAACGAAAAACAAATGAATTATTAAAAATTCTAGGCACCAAAAAACCATCTATTGGATTAAATATTTTACAAGAAGCAGGTCTTATGGAATTTGTATTCCCCGAAATTGCAGTAATGTATGGACTTGATCAATCAAATGAATATCATCACAAAGATATTTTCTATCATACTTTGGAAGTTGTTGATAATGCAGCACAATTGTCTGATAAGCTTGATTTAAGGTTGGCTGCATTGGTTCATGATATTGCTAAGCCTAAAACACGAAGATTAAGCAAGTCTAAAGGATATACATTTTATGGACATGATGATATGGGAGCAAGAATGTTAAAAGGCATATCTTCTAATATGAAATTTTCAAATTCAACAAGGGATTATATTGCAAAACTAACAGCACTGCATTTGAGGCCAATAAGTTTAGCAAAAAAAGATGTCACTGATTCGGCGATTAGAAGATTAATTGTTGATGCTGGTGAAGAAATTGATGATCTCATGAAATTATGTAGAGCTGATATTACTACTAAAAATCCCAAAAATATCACAAAGTATTTAGGCAATTTTGATAGAGTTGAAAAAAGAATTAATGAAGTGATTGAAATAGATGAGCTCAAAGCATTTCAATCTCCAGTCAGAGGAGATGAAATTATGAAAATTTTTAATTTGGATCCTGGTAAGGAAGTTGGAAAAATCAAGACTATGGTAGAGGAAGCAATCATTAATGGTGAAATTAGGAACGATTATTCTTCAGCAATGTCATTTTTGGATCAAATTAAAAAACAAAAAAAATAACTTTGCTTTATAAAATGTAGATTTTACTTTAAATGTCCTTTAATGATAACATTTATTTGAATAAAAAATTGAAACTTTTCAACGTATATTTCGTCAATAGAGTACCAAGCAAAAAATGAAGACAAAAATACTATTTATAATTCTTTTAAGTATTATAAGCGCTCAAACCTTAAGCGTTGATGAGGCAGTTAGAATTGCATTAGAAAATAAGGCTGCAATAACCAATGCAGAAAAAGATGTTAGAATTGCCCAGTTGAATAGAAATTCGTCGGCTGCATTACTATTACCATCAATAAGTGCTAGTAATTCTTATAGAGAAACAACTTATGGAAACTCTATTATTACTGGATCAGAATCATTTTCTGGAGGTGTTAACTTATCTCAAAGTTTATTCAATTTTGGAGGAAAAGTTCATTCTGTTCGTCAAAGCAATAATTCTTATCAAATCACTAAAATTCAGAAAAGAGAAACAATATCTAGAATCATTCTAAATGTATATACATTTTATTATCAAAATTTAAAAGATTCAGAGTTGTATGAAATTGCTAAAGAAGATTTAAAACTATCAAAAAGACAACTTGATTTGGTTAAACAGCGATTTGATCTTGGAGCAGTGAGCAAAACAGACTATTTAAAAGCTACTGTGAGATATGGTTCTGCTAAATCTACCTTGCTTACAAGAGAACTTAGTTTCAATAACTCTTTTAAAAATCTAAGAAATAGCATGGGTCTTATTGGTACAGATACCAAGATAAGTCTTCCTAAAAAAGTAGAAATCAACTTAATAATACCTTCATTTGATGAAGCGTATCAGTTGATGCTTTCAAACAGCCCAAGTTTAAATATTTTAGATAGAAGAGTTACCTCTGCAAAGATTGGCGTGAAACAATCATGGGCATCAAGTTTACCTAGTTTAAGCATGAGCCTTGGGTACAATGCTACATCTAGCGATCAAATTACTAAGCAATATTTTGAGGACAACTACATTAAAAGTGCAAATTTAACTTTAAGCATACCTCTCTTTAACGGTTTCAGAAAAAGGAATGACGTTAAAATTTCCAAATTACAGTTATCTAAAAGTCAAGCTTCGCTCAGTACTGCTAAAAAAGATGCTGAGGTTGAACTTTACTCTTCATTAAACCGATTAAATAATTTTGAAGAGTTAATTCCTATTCAACAGGAAATTTTATTATCAGCAGAAGAAGATTTAAAATTAGCTGAACAAAAATATGAGCTTGGATCTGCTGATATTCTTGAGTTGCTTGATGCTCAATTAGCAGTTATTCAAGCCAGTTCTTCATTAGTTACAACAAAGTATGATGCCGCGATTCAAATGGCAACACTAGATAATATCATTGGAACTTTAGATAGAAAATATAAATAAGGAGTATTTGTGAAAAATTTAATCGATAAAATAATGCAACATAAAATGAAAATTTCAGGACTTGTTATTATTGTTGTGGGGTTATCTTTTTTTAATGGAAATAATGATGATGGAACTTTAGAAGTTTCAGTTCAAAAAGTCTCGACTAAAGATCTTTCTAGCAAAGTGGTAGCAGATGGAGTTTTAACTCCTGAAACAGAAGTTAAACTTAGCGCAAACAGTACTACTTACATTACTGAAATTGCAGTAAAGGAAGGAGACTTTGTTAAAAAGGGCGACTTTTTGATGTCCTTAGATGATCGTCAACAAAAAGCTGCTACTGAAGCTTCAAGAGCAAGCCTTGAAGCAGCAAAAGTTCAACTTGAACAAAGAAAATCTCAGCAAGAAAGACAGTCAAAACTTTATGCTCAAGGACTTATATCCGATCAAGAAATGGAAACTACCAATTCTTCTTATGCCTCAGCACTGAGTGCTTATAATGGTGCTCAATCTAGATTAATTCAAGACGAAGATGCATTGTCCAAGCTAAGACTAATCGCTCCACAAGATGGAACCATTACTTTTATCGATGGTGAAGTAGGAGATTTAGCTCAAGGTGGTATGTTTAGTCCAACTGTTTTGATGAAATTATCAGATTTATCTAAAATGGAAGTTTATGTTAATGTAAATGAAAATGATATTGCTGATATATCGTTGAATGATACAGCTTTAATTCAAGTAGATGCATACCAAGACAAAAAATTTAAAGGTCTTGTAAAAGAAGTTGCATATGCTGCTACTACATCTAGCGGAGGTTCATCTCAACAAGTAACAAATTTTCAAGTTAAAGTTCAAATGTTAGAAGTAGTTGATGGAATGAGACCAGGTATGAGTGCTACTGTTGATATTATAACAGAGGAAAGACCGGGAGCTATTGCTATTCCAATTCAGGCATTGACTACTCCAAGACCAGGCAAAAGCGCTGAAAAGAAATCAGGATTTTCTGCAGAGGTTAGTGTTAATGGAGAGTCTCAGTGGTCCAATAGAAAGCAATTTGGAGGCAAGCAAAATAAATCAACTGTCGTTTTTGTCTTGAAAGATGATAATACTGTTGAGCAACGCATTGTTGAAGCAGGTATTGTTGGAGACAGAGATTATGAAATTATTTCAGGCTTAGAAGTAGGTGAGACAATTGTTACAGGTAGTTTTATTGCTATTAGTCGAGAATTATATGATGGAGCTGTTGTTAAAGTAAAAGAAAATTCTAGACCGAATCGTCAACGTGGCTAAGTCCAAAAAAGAAATTATATCTATTCAGTCCGTATCTAAGATTTACAACTTAGGTGAAACGGTTGTTAAGGCTTTAGATAATGTATCATTAAGCATATATGATAACGATTACATTTCTATCATGGGACCTTCAGGTTCTGGAAAATCAACATTAATGAATATCATTGGATGCTTAGATGTCCCTACTAAAGGAAAGTATAAATTTAAGGATGAGTTGATTTCAGAGATGGATGATAACCAACTTGCCAATATTAGAAATGAAAAAATTGGTTTTGTTTTTCAAACTTTTAATCTCCTTCCAAAACTTAATGCTATGCAAAATGTTGAGGTTCCTTTGATATACTCTTCTCTTGGAAGAAAGGATAGACTTGAGCGTGCAGAAGAAGCTTTACATATTGTAGGGTTACAAGATAGAATGACTCACAAGCCAAATGAATTGTCAGGAGGACAAAGACAAAGAGTTGCTATCGCAAGAGCATTAGTAAATAAGCCTTCAATCATTTTGGCTGATGAACCTACTGGTAATTTAGATTCAAAAAGTGGTAACGAAATCTTGAAATTTTTTGCAAAACTGCATAAGGATGGAAATACAATTATTATGGTGACCCATGAAGAATCAGTAGCAAAGCTTTCTAAAAGACGTATTGATATTTTTGATGGAAAAATTGCTAGAGATGAATAATTTTTTTAAAAATATTATTATTGGTTTATTTTCTGTTAGATCAAATCTCACTAGAGTTATTTTGACTGCCTCTGGATTAACAATTGGTATTTTCACTGTAAGTATAGTTTCTGCAGCTGTCTCAAGTATTGATAAAGAATTCGCTAAATCAATGGATTATTATGGTAATGATAAAGTATATGTTGGAACATGGCCGTGGTCTTTTGATTTTGATTGGTGGAAATATAGAAATCGTCCAAAAATTAAAGAATCTTCGCTACAATACATTACTCAATACAGTGAATACGTTACAGATGTAAGTATTAAAAAAAATACATGGACTAGAGCAACATACGGTAATAAAGCTTCATGGGTGCAATTGAATGGAGTATACCCAAGTTATCAAGATATGTTAAGTGGTACTAAAATTGAAAACGGAAGATTTTTCTCTCAAAATGAATGGGAACTTCAAAGAAGAGTTATCATTGTTGGAGGTACCGTACGAGATGGGTTTTTTGAAGGAAAAGACCCTATTGGTAAAAAAATAAGATTAAATAATGTTACTTTTGAAATTATTGGTGAATTGAAAAAACAAGGTATAGGAATGGTCCCAGGTGGAACATTGGATAACTTAGTGATTATGCCTTCAACAACATTTGAAAGAATACTTACAAGATGGGGTTTTGATGAACTGGTTTTACAAACCAGTCCTGAAGATATTTCTTTAGCAAAAGAAGAAGTTGGAATGATTATGCGTGTTGCTAGAAAAATTCCTCCAGGTGATGATGATAATTTTGCTATTAATTCAGCTGATGCATATATGGAACAATTTAATACAATGAAAAATGCAATAGCGGGAATGGGATTTTTAGTAACAGGAATTTCTTTGGTAGTCTCTGCGATTGGTATTATGAATGTAATGTTTGTATCAGTCAAAGAAAGAACGCGAGAAATTGGTCTTAGAAAAGCAATGGGAGCAACCAATTTCAATATATTAACTCAATTTTTAAGTGAAGCGGTAGCTATAGCAATCATTGGAGGATCAGTGGGAATTGCGCTCATTCGATTAACTGTTTTTGGACTTGCTTCTTTTCCTATTCCAAACTTTAATGGCGCAACATTACCAATAAGTTTTGACTTATTGCTTGTATTTTACACCTTTACTGTGTGTGTTTTTATTGGTGTATTAGCAGGTTTGATTCCAGCCAGAACAGCAGCAAATCTAAATCCTATTGATGCCTTAAGAGATGAATAGAATAATTAATTATTTAGTCGATGCTATCGGAGGAGTACTTTATTACTTTGGACAAACGAAGTTAAGAACTGCATTAACCTTGATGGGTATTACTGTAGGAGTTTCTTCCATTATCGCAATTATGACTGTTCTAGAAACTTTTGAACAATCTACTGATGCTCTAGTATCAGATATGAAAACCAATATTTTTTATATTACAAAAGATAATCCTGTTGATGTGCAATTTGGTAGAGATGCAGGATGGGGTAGAAGAAAAATACCGAGAATTACATGGGACGAATATGAGCAATTAAAACGAAATCTTACTCTAGTGACTAACATGGCTGCTACTACCACTGAAGAACCAAGCGATAGAACTATTTCTGTTGGAAAAGAAGAGTTAAAAAGTAGGCTTGCAAGTTTTTGGGGTTCTGATGGTGACGTTTTGTCTGTATCAAAATATGATATTTTAGATGGAAGAAATTTTCAGGATGTAGATATTAAGAATTCAAGCAGAGTTGCTATTGTAGGATATTATATTAAAGAACAACTTTTTCCATATTCAAATCCAGTTGGGCAAAATATCGAAATTGATAACATTCCTTTTGAAATAATTGCCGTAACTGAGCCTAAAGGTGAATTATTAGGGCAAAATATGGACAGTATGATAGGTATTCCTATTAGTGCTTATTTAAAATACTTTGGAGGAAAAGGATGGAGAGGAAGACCTGATTTTCAACTTATTTTAGAAGCAGAATCGATGGATACTTTAGAAGATGCAACTGATGAAGCTATTGGAGTTTTTAGAGCAATAAGAAAAATTCCTCCAGGTGAACCAAATAATTTTTACATTGCAACCAATGATCAGTTAATGGACACTTTTAGCAGCTTTACATCATCTATAAAAATTTTTGTTGGTTTAGTTGCAGGTATTTCATTAATCGTTGCTGGAATTGGAATTGCTAATATTATGCTAGTTTCTTTAACAGAAAGAATTAAAGAAATTGGTATAAGAAAAGCTCTAGGCGCTAGAAGATTAGATATTTTTTTACAATTCTTAATTGAAGCAATTTTAATTTCTATCCTTGGTGGAATTGTTGGGATTATTTTAGGCTTATCATTCGGTAATGTAGTAGCTACTTTTCTTGAACAAGATCCTGTAATTCCATATGAATGGGTGTTCTATAGTCTACAAATTTGTGCTTCTATGGGTATAATATTTGGCCTCTACCCAGCAATTAAAGCATCAAAGTTAAATCCAATTGATTCAATGAGATACGACTAAAAGTTTCATGGCCTTTTTCTTGATGAAGTCTTTCTAATCATCTAAATTGTCAAAATAATTTATGTCAAAAAAAAATAAAATCTCAGAACAAGAAGTAAAGAAGATTGCTGAATTATCAAGACTATCTTTAACAAGCGAAGAGCTCAAAAAACGTACTGAAGATATGAATAGTATTCTTAATTATATGGACACATTAAACGAAATTGATACAGAAAACGTTAAAGAATTGTATAATGTTCATGATATGAATAGCTCTTTAAGAGAGGATAATTATGAACCTCCATTGGATAAAAAAAATGTATTAGCAAATAGTCCAAGTTCTAATTCTGATTATGTTGAAGTTCCTTTAACTGTAAAAAAGGAAAGCCAGTGATTCTTGGCGTTATTCCTGCGAGATTAAATTCCACTCGATTCCCTAGTAAAGTCATCTTCCCTCTTAAAGGTAAGCCAATTATTGAGCATGTTTATGATAAAGCTATTCAGGCAAAACTATTAAACAAAGTAATTGTTGCTGTGGATTCTGAAGAAACTAAGAATACAATTAATTGTCCAAATATAATAATGACTTCAGATCAACATCAATCTGGCACTGATCGTGTAGCTGAGGTTGCTAATAAATTTGATTGTGATATTGTTGTTAATATTCAAGGTGATGAACCTGGAATGGACCCCTTGTTGATTGATCAACTTATTACATTATTTGAAGATCCTAGCGTAGAAATGGCTTCAATTGCATCCACTGACTTGGAGAAAAATGATTTAAATAATGATAATGTAGTGAAAGTTAATTTGGATAAAGAAAATAATGCCATATCGTTTATAAGAAATAATTTGAATCCTGATTTAACTTATTATAGGCATATTGGTATTTATGCATATAAGAAAAATACTTTAAATTTATTTACTTCACTTACTCAATCTGATAATGAAAAAAATCATAGATTAGAACAATTAAGAGCATTAGATAATAATATTGCAATTAAACTATTAATTAGTGATTTTAGCCATAGAAGTATCGACGTAAAAGAAGACTTAAAAAATTATGAAAACTAAATTCATCTTTGTTCTTGGGGGTGTAATGTCTGGTTTAGGAAAAGGGATTTCTGCCTCTTCTATTGGTTATCTTTTAAAAAGTGCAGGATTAAAAGTTAATATTCTAAAACTTGATCCCTATTTAAATGTAGACCCTGGCACTATGAATCCATATCAACACGGAGAAGTATTTGTTTTGGATGATGGTTCTGAGACAGATTTAGATTTAGGTCATTATGAAAGATTTATTGATGAGAATATGTCTAGTAATAATAATGCAACTGCTGGACAAATTTATAGTACAGTTTTAGACAAAGAGCGTTCAGGAAGTTATTTAGGAGAGACAGTACAAGTAATCCCTCACATAACTGATGAAATCAAAAATAGGATGAACGCATTATCTGATTCTAAAAAATGTGATATTGTAATTTGTGAGGTAGGAGGAACAGTCGGTGATATAGAAAGTTTACCATTTCTTGAGGCTATTCGTCAACTTTCTCTGGAAGTTGGTTATCATAATTCCTTAATCATTCATTTAACATTATTGCCATTTATTGATGCTAGCGGTGAACTTAAAACAAAGCCCACTCAACATTCTGTAATGAAGTTAAGAGAGATTGGTCTCTCGCCAGACTTTATCTTTTGTAGAACTCAAAATGATATAAGCCAAGAAATAAGAGAGAAATTAGCTTTATTTTGCAATGTAAAGCCTGAACACGTTATTGAAAATAAAGACGTATCTAGTATTTATGAGGTCCCATTGCTTCTTGAAAATCAAAATATTACTAAAATGATTTGTGACCGTTTGGGATTAAAAAATAAGCCATCGATCAAAAAGCTCCAAAGTTTTATCAAGACTTATAAAAATCCAGATAGTGAAATTAACATTGCTATGTGCGGTAAATATACCGAATTACATGATGCTTATAAAAGTATTACAGAATCATTCATTCATGCTGGCGTAGAAAACAATACAAAGGTCAAAGTTGTGTGGGTTAATACTGAAAAAATCAAAAATGATAAAGATGCAGCAAAATCATTTAAAGATATTGACGGTATTTTATTGCCTGGAGGGTTTGGGTCTAGGGGTGCAGAAGGAAAAATTTTAACTTCAAAATTTGCAAGAGAAAATAATATTCCTTTTCTCGGTATATGCTTAGGATTGCAGTGTGCAGTTATTGATTATGCTCGAAATGTTTGTAAAATAGATGATGCTAACAGTTCTGAGTTTCAACCAAAATCCAAAAATAAGGTTATTGATCTCATGGAATCCCAAAGGGCAATTAAGTTGAAGGGGGGAACAATGAGATTAGGCTCTTATGATTGTGAGATTTCAACTGGTACTAAAGCATACTCTATTTATCGTAAAAAGACTATTAGTGAAAGACATAGACATAGATTTGAAGTAAATAATAAATATGTCTCCAAAATGGAGAAAAATGGGTTAATTTTCTCTGGTATTAATAAAAAATTAGGAGTTGTAGAAATAATTGAATTAAAGAATCATCCATGGTTTGTTGGATGTCAATTTCACCCAGAATTAAAAAGTAGAGTTGATAAAGCTCATCCTCTTTTTAGAGAGTTTGTTAAAGCTTCGCTAAGGAAAAGCAAGAATTAAATATGAACAAAGTAAAGCTAGATAACATTGTTTTTGGAGATAGCGCTATACCTTTTATTGGAGGTCCATGTGTTATTGAAAGTAGAGATCATTGTTTGGGCATTGCTGAAAAAATAACTGAAATTACATCTAAACTAAATATTCCATTCGTTTTTAAGAGCTCTTTTGATAAGGCTAACAGGACATCTATTTCATCATTTAGAGGAGATGGGTTAGATGCTGGATTAAAGATTTTAGAAGAAATAAAAAACAACTTTAACATTCCGGTCACTACAGATATTCATCTACCTGAACATGCCAATGCAGTTAGCGATGTTGTAGATATTATTCAAATTCCAGCATTTCTTTGCAGGCAAACTGATTTATTAGTTGCAGCAGCGCAAACTGGCAAAGTAGTGAACGTTAAAAAAGGACAATTTTTATCTCCTTATAAAGTAGAAAATATCATTAATAAATTAGAAGAAAGTGGTAATAAAAATATCTTAATAACAGAGAGAGGTAATACTTTTGGTTTTGATAGTTTAGTTACAGACTTAAAATCGATTCCTATAATGCAGTCATTCGGTTATCCTGTTATTTTTGATGCCACACATAGTGCACAAATACCTGGAAATCATGAATCAAAAACAGGTGGAAATAGACAATTTATTCCTTCACAAACATTTGCTGCTGTTTCATCAGGTGCAAATGGAATTTTTATGGAAGTACATGATGATGTAGATAATGCACTGAGTGATGCTAGTACACAATGGCCTATTGATAAATTAGAAAAAATATTAACATCTATTGTTGCTTTTAGAGAAACATATTTAAGTCATGGATAAAAAATTACAAGATTCACTTTCTAAAATAAAATTATTGATTTGTGATATTGATGGCGTACTCACAGATGGATCATTTATTAAAAGTACATCTGGAGATGAGTTGAGATCTTTTAATGCGCTTGATGGTGTTGGTTTTGTAATGCTAAGATTATTGAATCTCAATATTAAAACTGCATGGATTACTGGTAGAGAATCTCTATCTACTACTCAAAGAGCAGAAGAGCTTCAAATTGATGACGTATATAATGGAGTAATTCGTAAAATTGATGCATACGATGAATTAAAAAAGAAATATGGGGTATTAGATAATGAAGTTTGTTTCATTGGAGATGACATTATTGATATACCTATTTTAGAAAAAGTTGGATTTGCTGTTACAGTACCAAATGCTCCAAAGTATATATCTAATTATTCGCACTATACCACTTTACTTGAAGGGGGTAAAGGCGCAGTAAGAGAGGTAATCGACCTACTTATTGAATCTAGAGGTGATTTTACTGAACAATTAGATAAATTACTTAGTGAGCTAAGATGACATTAGATTTAAACAAAAAATTAACAATTTTTTTAATGCTTTTTTTTGTTTCATGTTCAAAAAATGAAGTTATAAATAATGTTGAAAAAGATGTACATGATCAATTATCAACAAATGTCGAAATTACATTAAC